>TARA_R100000541_G_scaffold1324_4_pt1 | contig 37985 bp, 38 predicted proteins | sample TARA_R100000541 | Tara Oceans TARA_R100000541 (sample SAMEA2621416) | marine metagenome | biome: marine biome (ENVO:00000447); feature: surface water layer (ENVO:00002042); material: "saline water (ENVO:00002010), including plankton (ENVO:xxxxxxxx)" | depth 5 m | reverse complement strand
TGAGAGGCCGATAATCGCCATCATTAGACCGAGTGGTTTGGTCATGTTAAAAGATGCTCCGACCATAGTGGCCGCGCCTATCCATCCAATAAATTCTATCATAGTATTCTCCAGTGGTTAAGCCCTGATTATACAGGGCAAAACCTAGTTGAGTCAAGAAATGTTTTGCATGAGTGTATTTAGCGCGGAGCCTGTAGCTTTCTCTAGTCCATCGCACGAGTCCATATCAAGAGCCGCGCATATATCCGCGACCATATCCGCTTTGCTAGGTGCGGATTTTTTCTTGGCTGGAGCGGGCTTGCTAATGTATTGGAACCCCTCGCGCTTTGCTTTCGCAATGATAGATCTATAGCCCGTTCCCATTGTCGCGCCCAGTGCTTTCGCTTTGGCGAGGTCGAGAGGTTGAGCCGCTTCGAGTGTTGCTACCATTTCAGGCGTGTATTTTGTATCAGACATAATTGTGTTTCCTAGTAAGTGAGAATGATTATCATTTAGAGCAGGGAACCAATTCCCCTGCCTTGTCCGTATATTATACAGACCTGGACAGCAATGTCAATCACCTAGATGAATACCCAACATTCACGATATGAATGTGCGCCTAGTGTCAACCCCTCTGCTTAGAATAAAAAAGCATAAGGGGCGGGGCGGTTAGACGACTTGGTTATAACGGGCGACCAGGGGCTCCCCCACACGTATACCATTAAGAGAATCGAGAAAAGCAAAAGGGTGTTAAAAGAGACTTGCACAAACCCTTCCCCTTCACCACCAACTCGAAAAAAATTCTTGACAATTTTTGAGAATTATTGTATACTTGGCAACATCAAAGGAGAAAAAATTGGCGAATTATAACGTAACACTCAACACAAGAGGATTTGGAAGCACTGTAACAGTGACTCAAAACGTAACTGTGGGTGATACTGTAACTGTTTACTATTTATACACTTATGGGTACAATGGACCAAGCAATGTCAGTGGATGCACTTACACTGTAGGAAGTGGGAATGGTGGAGGAAGTACAACTTCTTACCGTTATTTTACTTTAACAATTACAAGTACCTCCTCTTATAGTTTTTCTGTAACTCAAACTTATGGAAACAGAACAGGAACAGTTTCTGGAACCTCTCAAGCAAACACAGATACAACACCCAACTCTTTTAGCTTTACAGATGTTACAACTTCTGACTTAACTACTTATAAATATGATTACGTGCAGATTACAGGGATAAATGCAACAGCTACTGTAACAAGCTCTAATGCAACATACCAGAGTGCTTATGGTTTTGCAGTATCACCCTCAACTAGTCAGCCAAGTACTTCTGCTTTTACCTCAAGTAGTAAATCAATTACAAACAATCAGTATTTACATGTAAGAATGAGATCTTCAGGCTCTAATGGCTACACTAACTCTATTACGCTGAATGTAGGAGGAGTTTCAGACACTTTCTCAGTGGCAACAAGTGCCGCAAGCATTGTAGCACCCGCTATTAGTTCAGTTAGTAACAATAATGCGGCCGCAGCAAATGTAACAGCTACTGTCAATTTATCAAGTAACGGCTCTGGCGGTACTCTAAAGTATGCACAAACTAGTTCAAACAGTGTCCCTGCCTCCGGATGGCAAACTTCTAGCGGTTTTTCACATCCTAGAGGAACTACAAGATACTACTGGGCTTCTCAGGACGAAGATACTTCTGGAGCCTATGGAAGTAGCGCAAGTTTAGCCATAGGTTACTTAACAGCAGATGTAGCTACGACACCTGGTGATATAACTATAGCATCTAATGCTTCAAATGCAACTGTTTCGATTACATCAGTAACTTCAGGAGAAACATATGCTGTTCGAGCTGTAAATGGAAGCTCTAACTTTGCAGCTGCAACAGCTTCTTCAACAGGAGTAAACGTAGGGCCTTTTACGTCCAATATACCTTCTGCAGGTTCGAGTGCTACCTACGAAATATTTGCGCTTAGACCTACAAGTAGTGGAGGAGACGGTTCTTCTTATATAGATACAAATGATCAGTTTACCGTAACTAAACAAGCCGCAAGTGGTGGCGGAAGTGGGGGTGGTGGACTTACGAGTAATACTTATGGAACAGCCGTTTTCAATAACAGTGGCCAACAAATATGGGGTAGTAATACCAGAGCTACAAATATCGGCGGCGGAGGTAGTTTTTCAGTTGCCGCAAACTCTACAGTTCAAGTAACGGTCCAAGACATGACAACAACAAATACCGATGTTCTTGATGTTATACTTTTAGGGCCAAGTGCTGCTTATTTTTATACAAGCAGAGGTACTGGTTCTTATAATATTCAAAATCCCTATGGATCAGGTGGTCCAACCCTAACAGGAAACTATATAGTAGTGAGGTACGGATAATGAGCTATGGAATGCAAGTATTTGGAGCAAGCGGAAGTACTGTTGTTAGAATTGCAGACTCCGAAAAAGTATTTGAAACAACTTATGCGGTAACTATAGGTTCGGGTACTCGTACTGCACAGACTTTTGATCGTAATAATGATTTGTGTTTTATTAATTATACTCCTACTTCTGGTACAGCAAAGACTATTATGATGATACATCATGTTGATTACTTAGGAAGTAGTGGAGGAGACCAAAAACTCTACTTCACAGACACTCCCTATGCTAGTAGCATGAGTTCTTTTATAAATGTGAACTATATACACTTAAAAAAGATAAATACATTATCAAGCCCTAGCGGAAACTATGGACTACTAATTAAAAACTCTTCGGGAGGAGTACAGTTTGACTCTCGTGTTGTTACTACTCAACAAAATGGTTTATTCATAAGTTCAGTAAAAACAATGGGCTCTGTAGGAGGAAATAGATATGCTTCAGGAACTAGTAAGCTGGGAACTTTTTCTCAGTACTATCAAGGTATGATCTATCAATCACATGGTTCGAGTTTAGCTACCCCACTTAGGTTATATGATGAATGGCTAGTTTTTGATAATAGTTCTAATCCCGGCGCAGACGGTGTTGGTGTATACTTTTACGGGTTTCAAGCAGCTCTTTTCGGAAGCGGAGGTACGTACCTCTCAAACAGTGCGCCTATTATTACAGCGCAAACAATAATTTAAGGAGAAAAAATGGCATATTTAGCATGGTTAAATTCAGCAGGCGAAGTAAACAGATTCGAGCTGGAACCTTTAGGACATTCGTACACACTTAGTGCTACGTTAAAACAAGTAGAAACCTCAGAACTACAAGGACTTGCAGGCCATCAGTTTATAGAAAGATATTGGTGGAACGGTACAGAGTGGACCCTTAGGGGAGACAGACCAAATAGTTTCTCGACTTGGAACAGTGATACTAATTCTTGGAATAAGAATGAAGCAGCTCTTCTTGTCGAAATTAAAAGACTAAGAAATATGAAACTACAAGACTGTGATTGGGTAGGTCTATGGGATCATAAACTAGATAGTGATAATGTAGCGTTAGCTACAACATATAGACAAACTTTACGAGACTTTCCTACCACCTTAGATATGTCAAGCGTGGATTCTGTAGATGATGTAACCTGGCCAACGGCCCCGGCTTGTTTAACTTAGTAAGTGGTCTTTCGTAGTAATAAAGCGTTAGCTAACTATAAAAGGTACCTTTACTACAAGTATGGACATAGAGAAAGCAGGAAGGGCACTCGAGTACACTTTCTAGTATAAGCACTCAAAAAAAGTTCTTGACAAAATGCTTCATTCGTAGTATACTTCTAAAAATTAAAACTATATATAGGTAACACATGAAAAAGATATTAATTTCCTTACTCTTAGCTTCCTCACTGGTACACGCACAGGATGATACTACAGTAGCGCCCGGAGATGTAATTACTACGGATAGCACGACAAGAAGTGATGTAAACACTACTACGACTACTACATTAAAGTCTCCACCCCCGTCAGCGATTACACCGACAATGAATATATCAAACTCGGATCTTTGTACGGTTGGAGTTGCGGGTGCGGTGCAAACGCAGATATTGGGTATCTCGATGGGAACTACTCAAAGAGACATGAACTGCGAAAAATTAAAGAATGCGAAAACACTTTACGACATGGGTATGAAAGTTGCAGCAGTATCAGTAATGTGTCAGGACAAGCGTGTATTTGATGCAATGTTAATGGCAGGAACTCCTTGTCCTTACGACGGTCTCATTGGAGCTGAAGCAAAAGCTGGATGGGAAACACACACTGCAGATCAGCCTGTAGAAGAAGAAAAAGCGGAGAGCATGGATGAGACTACGAAAAAGACACTTTGGGGCGCTGGCGGCGTTGCTAGTTTGTTCCTCCTACTCTTACTCTGATGAAGTCTATGGCAGCACGACAAATGCTGCCAACTTTGGGTATAATTGGGTAATGCAGAACATTCTTCCGCAGCAAGCTGGTCTTACTGTGGGAAACGTTATTTATCGCTATACAGCAGTAAAGAATATTGAAGATGATATGTTAGTACATGTACAGAATGAAAATGCACTTGGTACTGGTTATATCTTTCGTGAGACCGATGATTGGTCAGGGCTAGAAGGAAATACAATCTACAAGACAATACCTGTAGGGGATATTCCCATAGACTACTGGGGAAACGGATCCATTGAGATTGAAGGAATAGGTTCGGTTACAGATCCTTCTGTAATTTATACTTATCGCTACGATACTTGTTATGATCCACAAACAAGCCCAGACTGTCCTGAATATCAAGAGCCTTATGTACTGGAAGATATACTACCAGAGGAGTACGTAGATCCGGAGCAAGAAGAGTATGTTCGTCTTGAAATGGAAAAACAATACAAGCTCGACCGACAAAAAGAACAAGAAGAGTACGATCGAAAGAAAAAACTCAATAAAGTAAAAGTAGACCTTGAAAAGATGTTAGGTGGTCTTAACATGCAAGCAATGAGTGATGCAGCACAGCTTCAAGAGCAAGCACTGTTTGCAATGAATTATATTCCAGTATCATATACAAACTCTTTAGAGGGCGGAAGCTATCAAGATGTTCCAATGCTAAAGGATGGATATATACCAAGGAATAAAAAAGCGCGAAGAGTAGGATTAGCTCAACAGCGTAAACACGAAGAAATGTTAGATCTTCAATATGATAAATAGTTATCAAGAGTGCCTCGGCACTAGGAACCTTTAAATTATGAAAAAACCATTAATTTTATTAACTGCACTACTCGCAGTTCCCGCTATAGGTGTAACAAGCACTCCCATTACAGGACTGGTAGCATCGAAGTGTGTTATTACAACTGATACGGACGGTGTCTATGGTAACCCGACTGCTACAAAGCTAAGTACTCTTGCTACAGATGGTGGTGTCTTACCAATTGTTCGATATGACATTATTACAGCAAACGCTTACAAAGCAAAAGTTCATACTCCAGTAGTTTTTACTTCTAGCCCCGCGCTCGGATCTGAAACAGTGACTTGGACAGGCTCTACTGTTGCAGGACAAATGTCAGATGCAGCTATGTCTATATTCAATACGAATAAAGTAATTTATAACAACACAAGTGAGTTTGACTTAGTGAAAGCAGGAAGCGTATGGTTTAACGTAACTTCAGCAGCAACTTATGGTTATAACAAAGCTTTCCCTGCTGGAACTTATCAAGCAGTAGTAACCGCGGAGTGTGTCGCCAAATAATGCGATTATTTATCATATTGATCCTAGTCCTAAGTTGTGGGTACGCAAGTGCCCACCAATGGACTCCAACCTACCCGAAGCTTAAACTATCTCACGTTCCGGAAGTATATACTACCAAAATGTTATTGTTTAACAGCCGAAAAGATATAAGATACTATTCTGTAGGTGTGTTCGATAAAGAGTGGAAAAAAGTAAAATATATAGCTTCGCCTTCTCTTATACGAGTTAGTCACTTAGACAGAAAAGAAGTAGATATTTATATACACAAAAAAGATAAAAATAAAGCGTACTATGTTTGTTCGAAGTCAAAGATATTAAACACAGTAAAAAGCCAATCAATTGTAGCCTCGAGGATTTGTTCAAAAATCAAGTAATATTATGAAAAATTTGTTAACAGTAGTACTCGTATTTGCGAGCTTTGCAGCGTGGGGTCAATCTAGCTCTTTAAATTTGAACTTACCAAATACTTCGCAAACTTATGCTTCCGATAGGATACGTGCTGGAACTTTTGAATGTCAGAATGCGATTGGAGCGGCTACTAATGTAGAGTTTGGAGTTGTTGGGTTTATTAATAATGATGTTAATAATCCTTATAATAACGTGTACAATACAAATCCTACCGACTTTACAATGAATTCATCAAACCAAGTTTCAGACGTAGGAGTATATGCGAAGATAAATATTCCTATCGGCGGGCCAAAAGAACGTATCAACTGTAACTCTCTGTATGAGTTAGAACTTGAAGTTAAAAGAATGGAAGTAATAAAACTTAAACAAGAGATTAGTAATCTAAGAAGTCTAAGATTCGTAGATGAAATTGAGGCATTAGAATAATGGCAGAATTTGAATTTGGAGGCATAACCTTCAAAGGTGGAAAAGCAGCTGTACTGCTTACAGCATTATCGACCCTAGGTGGCGCATCTTGGGCAGCGTTCGAGTTTTACAAAGATTACACAGATATGAAAGAAGTTGTACAGAATATTGATACAGATGCTATAGCAGCACGAAATGTACAAATAGAACAAAAACTTGATGATGCCATCGAGTACACACGAGATATTAAGACCGGACTACGAGACGATATACTTGCCATCGAAAAACAAGCAGACCGCGCAGAAGACAAAGTACGAACCATGGAAAACGAAGTCCGAGAAATGATAGACAAGGCAAATGAGCGGTTCGAAACAAAGCGTGACCAAATGAGAGAAGACTCAGACCAAGAAATGGAAGATCTAGAAGACCGTTTAGAAAAGAAACTACAAAGAGCACTGGACAACCCGCTCGCTGACTAGACCTGAGAAAAATATTTCTTGACAACCCACTACTATTTAAGTATAATTTGAACCATGGCAAAAGAACTAACTACAATATCCCCTGAGGGACTAGAGATAGCGAATAGTTATCTACAATACGGCAATATTCGCGGTGTGTGCGAGTACCTTCAGGTACCCGAGTCACAAGTAGTCGATGTGTTAAACAAACGAGAAGTAAAGAAGTATATTGATACTGTATACTTAGATATGGGATACCGAAACAAGAATAACATCGGCTCCTTATTAGACGAGATGATCGCATCCAAACTCGAAGAAGCCCAGGAATCTGGTGTTTACTCCAGTAAGGACTTAGCTGATCTACTTCAAATGGCTCATAAAATGCGTATTGATGAAATCAAGGCGCAAGCAGACCTTGCTAAAGCCGAAGGAAGCAACATAAAAAACCAAACCAATGTACAGATCAATGAGTCTGTACCTTTCGGTCAGGGTAATTATGGTAAGCTTATGGAAAAATTACTCAATGGAACCGAATAACGTTAATTGGAGCAAAGAAACTACCGAACGCTTTCATGAATCTGCCCACAAAGTAGATACTATAGAGCGTGAGTTTGCAATGCATGAAGTACAATGTGAAGAGCGTTGGAAGACTACTTTTACCAGACTAGAGGGTATAGAAGACACTCTTGACAGAATGGCAAGTAGAATGCTATCTATGGGTGGAACTATCATACTGTTCCTAGCGGGTGTAATTGTTACACTCTTGAATATGGGGTCTATATAATGGCGTATAAGAAAAAGAAAAAGAAATCAGCATACCACATCATGCCGAATGGCAAAAGAATGAAAGGCAGCACTCATCCTACTAGTAAGAAGGCGAAAAGAAAACTACCTAAGCGTGGCCAAAGAACCGCAACTAACAGGCGGACGAGGAGAAAGAAGTGAGTGAAATTTATAGTAAAAGAGGTGTGTGGTATATTAAAGCCCCTGGGCAGGATATACAAGTATTCGAGACCGAACTAGCTGCAAAAGAGTCCTTAGGATATAAAGAGCCTACTTGTGTTGAAAACTGTGAGTGCGAAGAGTGTGACTGCAATCCTTGTGAGTGCGCCGAATTTGAGTGTGCAGAAGATGAATAAAGCCGAAGTTATTGCCAGAGATAAAATTGCTGCAGACTTTACTTCCAAGTGGGAATATCGCTTTGATAGCGAACAATACGGAAGTGCGGATGCTTGGGTTATTATTCGTAAAGAAAATGAAAAAGGTAAACTCGTAGGCGACTGCGAAGACTACGCACTTTCTATTCTTTGGAGACTTTGTGACAAAAGTGATTGGAAGATGTGGTGGATGCTTCTTACTCGTCAAGCAGGAGTATGCTGTGTAGGACCAAGTAAGTGGAAAGTCTCTCATGCAGTTTTGCGTTATAAAGGTGATTACATTGACAACTGGACTAAGAAGTTTGGGCCTAAATCTGAGATTGAAAAGAATCATACGTTCCATGTAGCTTATGGGCACGGACTTTTTCACTTTACTGTTATCAAAATGCTTATGAGCAAGGTGGTAAGAATATTTAAGAAAAGGTAGAGGGTAAATAGATGCCAGCAAAAAGAAAACGAAAAGTTGCTAAAAAGAAACCTATTCCAACAAATAAACGTTTATACTCGGCAGTAAAAAGCCAGGTAAAAAGAAAGTTTAAAGTCTATCCTTCAGCATATGCCAATGCCTTCCTAGTAAAAGAGTATAAACGCAGAGGCGGCAAGTACCGGATGGGAGTCAAGAAATGAGTCTCACAAAATGGTTTAAAGAAGAATGGGTTGATATCTCCCGTCCTAAGAAAGGCGGAGGTTACAAAAAGTGCGGCAGAGGAAAAGCTAAAAGTAGTAAGTACCCTAAGTGTGTACCGAAAGCAAAAGCAGCAAGAATGACCGCAGCCCAAAAGAAATCGGCCATTAGCAGAAAAAGACGGGCAGGTAATCCTGGGGGAAAACCTACTATGGTCAAAACTTTAGTAAAAAAGAAACGTAACGCTAATATGAAGCGTAAAAGGAGAGGTTAGATGGCAAGACGTAAACAACCTGATTACATAGGAATGCGTATGGATCAACTTATTACAGAACGTGATAATCCTAATAACAACGAATATGATTCTTTGTGGTATAACAGAGTCATACAAGAACTCGATTGGTGTCAGCAAGCTCTAAGCAACACAAAGCAGCGTAATTGCTTTATGGAGAAAACTGATGCCAGCAAAGCGTAAAGCAAAGAAAAAAGACTCAAGACTTGCTCGAGCAAAAGTATCGGGCTATAATAAGCCTAGACGAACTCCAGGACATGCAAAGAAGTCTCACATTGTAGTAGCAAGAGCAAACGGCAAAGTAAAGACAATAAGGTTTGGCCAGCAAGGAGCTTCAACGGCAGGGAAGCCGAAGGCCGGTGAGTCCGCAGCAATGAAAGCAAAACGTAAATCTTTCAAAGCGAGACACGCCAAGAATATAGCTAAGGGCAAAATGTCTGCGGCATATTGGGCGGATAAAGTCAAATGGTAGATAAAGAATTTCATCCAGCAGACACAAACGGAGACGGCAAAGTATCTGATGCAGAAGAAGCAATGTACCTTGAAGCAAAACGCAAGGAACTAGAAGATGCTGATGCTATGCGGGATGCCCAACGTAACATGGCATGGTTTGCACTAGCAGGAATGCTACTATACCCTTTCGCAGTAGTATTAGCCAGTCTTGTGGGATTAGATGAAGCCCAGAAAACATTAGGATCAATGGCACCTACTTACTTTGTATCGGTAGCCGCAATTGTAGCGGCATTTTATGCCAAAGAAGCAGTAGGAGGAAAGAAATAATGGAAATGTTACTTGATTTAGCAATGACTTTTTGGCAGTGGACCGTACTAGGTGTACTTGTCATAATTGGATACATCGTAAATAAATGCGATAAAAAAGAAGAAGTAAGAGTAGAGTTTAAATACCCAATTATGCCAAAGATGCAACCAGTACCAATTGCAACAAAGAATAAAGGATTTTGGAAAGGTATATTAATGTGGCTAATGACCACTCGACAGTGGATAGTTACAGAAGATTTTCACTACAGTATGAAAGGTGAGGAATATAAAATACCAGCAGGTTTCCAGTTCGATGGAGCTTCTGTTCCTAAGTTTCTAGCAACTTTCTTATCTCCAGTAGGAGTACTACTCATGGGCGGTTTAGTTCATGACTATGGATATAGACATGGGTGCTTACAAAAAGCAGACGGCACACATACTGAAAGAATGTCACAAAAAGAATTAGATGTAGTATTTAGAGATATTTGTATCGAAGTCAACGGCTTCAAGGTTCTTAACTACTTAGCATGGATAGCTTTATTTGCAGTAGGCTTTGTAGCATGGGGCGCAAACAGGAAAGCAATACCATGAAATATTTAAAACTACTTGTGAAAGAACGCACATCTTGGGATGGTGCTATGTTAATAGGAATCTGCGGCTCAGTAATACTGTTCGGCGGTTTAGCAAAAATGATGGCTTGGCTTGGTCTAGGCTATGGAATCTGGACACTATTGAAAAAAGAAGATTAATATATGACAGTTGAAGTAAGTCGGAGAGATATAATCTCCGAAGAAATAGTTGAATTAGGGTCTGAGGCAAAGTTCTTAAAACTTCCTATAGGTCCGTACTTGGACTTATTGAACGTCACACCGTTACCGTCGCAGATAGCAATTATCAATGCGATTAATAACCCAAAGTACCGTTTTGTCTCTGCCGCCGTTTCTCGTCGGCAAGGCAAAACATATATTGCCAACATTATTGGACAGCTCGTGTCTTTAGTGCCTGGTTCTAACATACTAATTATGTCACCCAACTACGCTTTGTCTCAGATCTCTTTTGATCTACAAAGAAACCTAATTAAACATTTCGACTTAGAGGTTACAAAAGATAACGCAAAGGACAAAGTTATTGAAATCTCTAATGGATCTACTGTAAGAATGGGCTCGGTTAACCAAGTCGATTCTTGCGTAGGTAGATCTTATGACCTTATCATCTTTGATGAGGCCGCACTCGCTGACGGCAAGGATGCCTTCAACGTTGCACTCCGACCCACACTTGATAAAGAAAACTCAAAAGCAATTTTTATTTCTACTCCTCGTGGAAGAAATAACTGGTTTTCTGAGTTTTTCTACCGTGGTTTTACAGATGATTTTCCAGAATGGTGTAGCATACGAGCAACTTATAGAGATAATCCTCGTATGTCAGAAACAGATATAGCAGAAGCACGTAAGTCTATGTCAGAAGCTGAGTTTAGACAGGAGTACGAAGCTGACTTTAATACTTATGAAGGTCAGATATGGAAGTTTGATTTTGAGACCCAAGTTAAAGACTTGTCTCAATTAGATACCTCAAAGATGGACGTCTTTGCAGGCTTGGACGTAGGATACAAAGATCCTACAGCGTTGTGTGTAATTGCATATGACTGGGAAGAGGAAAAATACTACTTAGTAGATGAATATCTTAATGCGGAGAGAACAACTGAGCAACATGCTATCGAAATACAGAAACTTATTGATCGTTGGGATATTGATTTTATTTATATTGACTCAGCTGCTCAGCAAACAAGGTTCGATCTCGCGCAGAATTATGACATCTCCACCATTAACGCTAAGAAGTCTGTATTGGACGGAATTGGACATGTATCGAGCCTCATCGATAACGACAACCTTTATGTTGACCAAGAATGCAAGCAAGCCCTTACCTGCCTAGATTCTTATCAATGGGATCCTAACCCTAACTTACTCAAGGAAAAACCAAAGCACAACATGGCTTCACACATGGCCGACGGTTTAAGATATGCACTTTATTCATTTCAGACAGGAAACATATCCTTCTAGCGATACCTGTGCAAAAATAGTTATTGACAAGTTACCCTAAAGCCGCTATAATTCTTCTAATGAAAAATCAGGAACCCGAAAGCAAATGCCTAAGCTAAAACGTGATGTTGTAAAGTATGTACGAGATAAGGCAAAGTCTGGGTATAAGAAAGGTTCCTCGTGCGAGATTTGTAGTGAGACTGAACAGCTTGACTTTCACCATTACTATAGTTTAACGCCGTTACTTAATCAATGGCTAGCAAAAAACAAACACGACCCTGCGTATATACAAGCATTGCGGGATGATTTTATAGAAGAGCATCATGCTGAGCTATATGACCACACAGCTACACTGTGTCATACTCATCATTTAAAACTTCACTCAATTTATGGTAAAGACCCTGCACTAGTTACAGCAAAAAAGCAAATGCGCTGGGTACAGATTCAAAGAGAAAAACATGGCTTGGTATAATAATATTTTCGGAGCAAAACCTGTGGAAGTTGAGGAAAAGTTAAATCCTGCACAATTTCATATGGGCGGTAATATTACCTCTTCTCATGAGCCAAGCTTTAGCTATGAAAAGGCTTACGAAGATCTAGAAGTAGTTAATCGCGGTGTGAATATGATCGTTGATGATGTAGCTGAGATTCATACTTTAGTATCGAGAGAGAACTCTTTTCGGGGCGTTGTTCCTGGTGTTAAAGCCTCTAAAGTAGAAGTACTTTTGAACAAGTCTCCAAACCCTTATCAAGATATTAATAGTTTTAAACGTAATCTAATTAGTGATTTTTTGATTGATGGAAACATTTTTCTGTATTTCGATGGGGCGCATCTCTATCATTTACCTGCGAGTGACGTAACTATTCATTCAAGCAAAGAAACCTACATAGAAAGGTTTACTATGCACGATATTACTTTTAGTCCGGATGAAGTTATTCATATCAAAGAAAATTCCTTTCATTCTATATATCGAGGAGTACCTCGTTTAAAGCCTGCAATGCGTACTATGGTTCTTATGAAGAACATGAGAGCATTTCAAGACAACTTCTTTAAGAACGGAGCAGTACCAGGTTTAGTACTAAAATCACCAAACACACTTTCTGAGAAAATCAAAGAACGAATGATGGTTTCTTGGCAAGCAAGATACCGTCCAGATGCAGGTGGTCGCCGACCTCTCATCCTAGATGGCGGAATTGAAGTAGATAAGATCTCTAATGTAAATTTTAAAGAAATGGATTTTCAAAGTTCAATTTCAGAAAATGAAAAGATAATTTTAAAGGCGCTTGGAATCCCTCCAATTATGATGGACTCTGGAAACAATGCTAACATTCGCCCAAATATGCGATTATATTATCTTGAGACTATACTTCCTATCGTTCGAAAAATTAATTATGGACTCGAAAGATATTTTGGTTTTGAGTTGCGTGAGGATATTACTAATATTCCCGCTCTACAGCCAGAACTACGAGACTCTTCAGCATACTACACATCACTAGTAAACGGAGGAATTATAACCCCTGCAGAAGCACGAAAAGCTTTAGGCTTTGATTTTGTAGGTGGTACAGAAGACATCCGCGTTCCGGCAAATATTGCTGGTTCTGCAACTAACCCCGACGAAGGTGGAAGGCCTGTCGAAGAAACGGAGGAATAATGGGAAGCATGAGACAAAGAGGCAAAGTCCTCGAAGCAGTATCAATGGTTATGTTAGAAGAGGGTAAAGTCCTTACTAAGCGTGACTACGAACATATGGAAACACGAACTCCTGTAAGAGCAGGTATTGTACTAAATCATTTTGGAAGTTGGAGCCGTATGTTGGCTATTATGGAAACGAATCTTCCCGAAGTGTGGGCACAGATTAAGCTTAAGGAGAATCCTCCACCAAAGCCTAAGCCTGTACCGCCTAAAGCACCAAAGCCCGCACCTAAGGCAGCGGTCAAGCCTGCTTCGGCAGTAAAAGAGGATTAAGATATGAATAAAATCTTTAATCTTACGTCTACTTTCAAGACTCAAACACAGGATGATGGTTCTGTAATGATTCGTGGAATGGCAAGTACAGCTGATTTTGATCGCGCGGGTGACTCCATCTCAGTAGAAGCTTGGCAGAAAGGTGGACTAAAGAATTTTGAAAAAAATCCAATTATCTTGTTTAATCATGATTATGACAAGCCAATTGGCCGAGCCACGGGTCTGAAAGCTGGACCAGATGGGTTGGAATTAGAATGTAAGATTAGCAAGTCAGCACCTGCTAATGTTGCAGAGCTAGTAAAAGACGGTGTTCTTGGGGCCTTTTCCGTAGGTTTCCGAGTCAAGGATGCTGATTACATTAAGGAAACCGACGGACTTATGATTAAGGACGCTGAATTATTTGAGGTATCGGTTGTTTCCGTACCTTGCAATCAGTCAGCTACTTTTTCGCTCGCGAAGTCTTTTGACTCTGATAAAGAGTACGAAGAGTTCAAAAAAACTTTCACAAATCGTGTAGATCTAGCAGGTCAGTCTCTGGCTAAGGATGAAGATATTACTTCGGGAATAGCTAGTGACAACACACCTCAAAGCGCGGAAATTAATTCCGCAGATCAGGAGATCAAGATGGATAATCAAAACATCGACTTGGAAGCTTTTGCAAAGAAGGTAGCTGAAGATACAGCTGCTAAGATTGCTATGAAGCAAGCCGAGCAAAAAGCAGCTGACGAAGCAGAAACCAAGGCAGCAGCCGAAGTAGAAGCATCAAAAGCACAGGCTCTCGAAGCCGAAAACATTCGCGTCAAGACTGGCGTTGAAACTGGCGTTGAAGCTCTTATGGCTGACGTACAAGCACAACTTACTGCAAAAGACGCAAAGATCGACGAAGTCATGGCCAAGTATGGCAAAGACCTCGAAGAGAAGCAAGCTGAAATTACAGCAATGCAGAACAGCAAGAAAAGCTTTTCTGACCGTGCTGCAAAAGGCGACGTATCTAAGTGGGGCCAAGATTTCTTGAAAGCTCACCTATTGGGTGTTATGACTAGCAAAGGAATGAACACTGCTTTTGCTCGTGATCTACAAGAAAAAGCTGGTATTGACTACACTACTTCAGCAGCTGACATTGATCAGGAAGTTTCTAATCTCATCGAGAAAGAAATTCAAAATGAGCTGAAAGTAGCTCGTTTGTTCCGTGAAATGCCAGTAAATGGTGCAGCTACTGTACTACCAATCCAGCCAGATGTTAACCCTGCTGTATTCCAGACAGGCGCAGCAGCTTCTGGTAACTTAGAGAACCGTGGAGCATCTGATAACACGTTCAAAGCTAAGCAAGTTATTCTTAATGCTTATCGCTTGATCTCTAGCTCCTTCATGGACAATAACGTAGACGAGCAAGTCCTCATTAACTTGATGCCTATGCTTGTTGAGTCAGTTGCCCGTGCACACGGACGTGCAGTAGAAAATGCTATCGTTAATGGATCTGGTTCAATTACTGGTCTTGACGGATATGCAGCCGCTCACGGTACTACTCTAGACGTATCTGACGGTACTCGCCTAACTTCAGCGTTGCTATTAGCAGCTCGTGAAGGCATGGGTAAGTATGGTGTTAATCCAACTGACATGGCTTACATTGTAAGCAATGATGGATTCTACGACCTCTTGAACGATGCTAACTTCCAGACTTTGGACGAAGTAGGAAATGATCTAGCAGCTCGTATAACTGGTACTATTGGTGCTGTATTCGGTACTCCAGTAATCGTATCTGAAGAGTTCGCAGCTCCTGGAGCTGGTATTCCAGCAGCTCTTGCTGTTAACACTCGTAACTATGTAATTCCTCGTTTAGGCGGTGTAACCGTTGAGCAGGACTACGAAGTTATGAATCAGCGTCGAGTAATCGTTGCTAGCCAGGCTCTTGGATTTGAAGAGTTGGTAGCTGGTGCAACTGGTGCTGAGCCAGTAGTCAAGATTGATTACGTAGCTTAATACTTAACAGTATAGAAACGAGGGGGAGTTAATCTCCCCTAAGTTTTTACTAATGGACTTATAGAATATGGCAGATTTAATAACACTAGATGATTATAAAGAAGCAGAAGGAATTTCGAATCCTAAAGATGATTTGAAGTTGAATGCTTTAATTCCGTCCGTGAGTCAATTAGTAAAAACTTATTGTGGAAACAGTATTGTAGACCACTACTCTACCAATAAGGTAGAAACATTTAATATCAGTTGGGGCACTAACATAGCTCAGCTAACAGAAAGCCCTTTTGTATCCATAACTTCGGTACAAGAAAGAGCAAGTTTTGCAGATAGCTATACTACTGTCCCTGCTACAGAATACTACATAGATGCTTCTACTGATAGTGTATATAGAGTAAATACTGATGGAGGAGTTAAGAATTGGCCCACAGGTCCAGCCTCTGTAAAGATTACTTATAAAGCAGGTTACGCAACTTGCCCAGCGGATTTAAAGTTAGCAATAATTGACTTAATTACTTATTACCATAAAGACGAACACAAAGAACGAAAAGTAATGGCAGGAGCTAGTATACAGAACGCTACTTCTACAAGTCAGCCTGGCAATATAGGATTCCCTGATCATATCAAAAGAATCCTAGATTTTTACAAAGTTTACTAATGTCTCAGGCAAGACAATTAGCTTTTTTAAATAAGTTACATAATGAGTTGTCCGTATCTAGTTCAACTTATAGAAAAATGGTAGTAGATACTCAATGGCACACTTTTAAAGTAAGTCAAGCAAGTATAAAAGCAGCTACAAACAAAGAATTTAAAAAATACAATATAACGCCTTCTACAGAGCAATTACTACAGATAGATCTAGCAGTACAAAAAGCATATACTAGCATACTTAACAAAGTTAAACTAGTTAAAAAAGACCCACAGGTTATAATAGATAGAAACACTACGTATTTAAATAGTAAAAGATTACGTTTAGTTTTTATTACCTACGGAGAGCCAATAGATAAAGCGTATAGAGCGCAGTTAGATCCTGGAGTTACTTTTGACAGACTTAAGATTATATACAAAGAGTCTTTACAAATATTTTTTGATGAACTACAAAAAATAACAAATAATGCAATAGCAAAGTATAATAAAAAGAGTGGTAGGCTCAATAAAGTAAAAACTGTAGGTAAGTTTTTCCATTTAGGTCACTTAGACACCATGGGAGTTGCAGAAACTCAATTTAGAGATGGATTAGCCAACGCATTTGAATCTCTACCTTTAGAAGAACACAGTAATATTACGAGTCTTTTAGAAAAAGCAGGGGTAGACTTATCTTTTCAGCGTATCGATACTAAGGATATGATGATAGTACAAATAGAATCTGCTTCCGATAATATGAGTAGAGGTGGTATTACGGGAAATCAAAAGAAACAATTACTTTCATCTTTAAAAACTGCTATGTCTAAGTTTGATCCTATGACTATATCAGGCTCTGATAGCCCTAAAGAGAGAAAATTAAAACAGCTTACTAAAAATCTTGTAAAACCTTTTGAAAATGTTAAAAGTAAAAATTTAAAAACTAATACTAAAACTAAGCCTTTAAAGAAAAGCTCTAGTAAGAAACAGACTCTAAGCACTGATGGTAAGGCTATGAAAGGTAGCTCAGTAATTAAAATAGGACAAATTGCCGTAACAAGTAAGCGCAGAGCAAAAAAAGATAATAGCCCTGCTTCTAGTCCTTTACATATGATAGTAGCTATAAATAAAAAACTACCTCAAGTAGTAGCACAAAATATGCAATCTCCTCATTTAAACTATCAGACAGGTAGATTTGCGCAGTCAGTAAGAGTTACCGAAGCAGTAACAACCCCAAAAGGATTCCCTAGTATAGGGTACACTTATGATAAGTTTCCTTACCAAACTTTTGAGGTAGGATATGCACAAGGAGATTCAGGCTTAGACCCTAGAAAATTAATTGATAAGTCAATTAGAGAGATTGCTGCTGAATTAGCAATAGGACGATTCTTTACGAGGAGAGTATAATGACAACAGAAAGACTATATACATCTCGAAGGATGAATATTATAGAATCTCTTGTTAAAAAATTAAAAGATATTGATGGGTCGGGGGCCTATTTAGTGGACGTTAATGAAAATGTTCATCCTAGGCTACAGTTTTGGGATGAAATTGAAGAGTTTCCTGCGATTCACCTAAATGCAGGATCTGAAACACGCGAGTACCAAGCCGGAGGTTATAAGGATAGGTACTTATCTGTGACTGTAAGATGTTATGTAAATGAAGAAGATGCACAAAGAGGTCTCAATGCTTTAATGGAGGACGTAGAAACTGTCCTAGAAGAAAACTCCTCTTTAGAGTATGTAGACGCACAGAATAAATCGTACAGCACTCAACAAATCACTATAATCAGTATTGATACTGATGAAGGTGTACTTGAACCAATGGGCATCGGAGAGATGCTCATAGAAGTTCGATACTAGAAAATACTGGCACGAATAAAAATTCACGTCCAAGTCTTTTCAAGATACATAGGAGATAAACTATGGCACAACAACTATTTTTTAGTCGCGACACGAAAGTGTACATTAAAAAAGGCACTACTGTATGGGACCTTCCTGTACTAGATGGCTTTAGCTTTTCACAAGCTACAAACTCAAGCGAGATTACTCTCGCAGAAATGGAAGCAACAGGTGGGGCAAGCCGTCGTGGTCGTAAGCAGTTTAATGACTCTTTAGCACCTGCTGAATGGTCTTTCACAACTTATGTTCGACCTTTTAAATCCGCAGGCTCAGGTACAGGGGCAGCAGATTCTTCGGCAAAAGTGCACGCAATCGAAGAAGTACTTTGGGCTCTTTTTTCAGGGCCAGCAACGTATGCTTCCAATGCATTTACTAATCAAACCGTACACGATGCTACTGATTTAGATATTGATTTTAGTGAGTCTAACAAAGCAACTTTAGGTACTGCAGATATATTCTTTGTACTTGGTGATGCTAATAGGAAAGTATATAAGTTAAAAGACTGTGTTGTTAATGAAGCATCTCTTGACTTTGATATTGATGGAATTGCATCAATTAACTGGTCAGGTATGTCTTCTGAAATTGTTGATATGACGGCAAGAACTATAACTCAAGCTGCTATTCCTGCTCATAACGCAACTGTCGCAGACGGTAGTGTAGTAAGCGCGCCTTCTACTAGCCATCCCGGCGGAGATGTTTGGTTAGATTCTGATGATGGACACAGACTTCATACTATTTTAACAGTTCCTGGTTCAGGTAATACTACAGCTACAACAAACGTTTATGAAGCTACTAATAGTACTACTAACTTTATTCGTAACCGACTTACTCAGCTAAGTGTTATACCTACTACTCAGAATCCTACAGGAGATGGAAGTAACGAGCTAGAGTCTGCTTATGACCTTACTCTTACGGGTGGTAATATTACAATGAGTAACAATGTAAGTTTTATTACTCCTGAAGAACTTGGATTGGTAAACATACCTATCGGTCACGTTACAGGTACTCGTTCAGTATCTGGAAGTATGACTTGCTACTTAAGTAAGGATACTTCTGCTACTGATAACTCCGCAGACTTGTGGGAAGATCTAAAGTCTATTACTAGTGTAGTAACTAACTCTTTTGGTCTTATATTCAAGATTGGTGGAGCTACGTCAAACACTGCTAGACTGGAAGTAAACATGCCTACTTGTCACTTAGAAATACCAACGCACTCTATTGAAGATGTTATTTCTCTAGAGACTAACTTTAATGCGTTGCCTTCTACTATTGACGGAACTAATGAAGTTACTCTTAAATACTTCCCAAAAGTATAATATGAGTACCACTTGAAAAAAAGTTCTTGACAATTTTGGTTGATTAACATATAATATGTAGTACAAAAAGGAGGGGCTTTTCGGAGCCCCTCGTTATATCTGGGATAATATGGCAAATTACAGTTTTTTAAAAGAAGCAAAAGCTTATATAGTCTACGGAAGTACTAAGTTACAACTAGACATGAGCTCCATAAGCTTCAGTCAAACTTTTACAGAAGAGACTCACCCTGTAAGAACTTTGCACAACCAGAATAATGTATTTGAAGGATCTGCTATTAATACTGCTAATCCTGCAAACTTCGAGATGACAGTTAATCTACTTATCGAAGATGATTTAGAAATATTATTTCAAAGGTTATTAGACGTAGAGTCTTTTAACCTTTATATCACAACAGCTAGCGATGTATTCAAGTTACAGACTTGCGTTATAACAAATGGGACGATCAATATCGAGAGATTGCGACCTCTGAGTTTGAGCATATCTGGTGAAGCATCAAAGCTCCTAACCGGACAAGCTACAGAATTTGCTGATGAAAGTATCACAGTTCTGCGGACTTCCGCGTCTTCTCGTACATATAATCTAGCGTCTGATCTATTTATACAACTAGGATCCACACAGATCCATCAGCATTTATTGAGTGTATCTATAGAATTACAGAATGAAATAGAATGGACACCCTATAAATTAGTACTAAATCCTGGAGGTACAAACTTTCCTCTTCAGTACAGCTTAAAGGGTAAAGTACTAGCCGGAAACATAACAAGATATTTAAATGATAGTACCGAATCAGCGGCACAAAGTTTTGCAACGGGACAAAGTCTTAGAATCAAAGCAGGTACTAACATAGGCGGATTATTTAAGGGTATTGACTTGAACACAAATAATGTTACATCAACTACTCGAATAACAACAGGCTCAGTCTTTACTAAAAGTACAGATTGGAGAATGGTTCAAAACCCTACGTCCCTCGGGAACGTATTCACTTACTACACAACATAGAAAAAAGGAAAAATGATGGATTTAAAGAAATTAATGGTAGACACTAAAGCAGTATGGGTAGACTTTCCCGGCCTTACAGGGTTTTCTGTAGAAGTGGCTAACTTGTCAAGAAAAGAATTAAACGGCTTAAGAAAGCGTTGCACAGGACAAAAGTTTGATAGAAAAACAAGAGCAGTAACAGAGAGTTTAGACGAAGATAAGTTCGTTATAGAATTTACACTCGCTACAGTTAAAAACTGGAAAGGTCTAACCCTCGAAAACTTATCAGCTTTATTACTAATTGATACAAAAGGACAAGATCTGTCCAAAGAGCTAGAGTATACTGTAGAGAACGCTGAAACTTTAGTATCTTCTTCAACTGAATTTGATACGTGGCTCAATGAGGTAGTCTTTGATTTAGATAACTTTCGTGCAAAGCCAGAAGAGCCAGTCGCTCAAAAGATTAGAAAGGATGTACAAGAATCTTGATACTGGAATGACGCGTAACAAATATCTTGATATGTGTGAACAGTTAAACAAAGAGCCAAGCGCTATAGAAATACCTCCTGACTGGGAGGATTTTCCTGAAATAGTACGGGATGCAATAAATACTTTTAACCAGCTAGGAGATAGAGTCTTTCCAGAAATCGGTTATGTAGGTAAAGACTATACTAATGTGCAATATTATATAGAAGTATACGACATTGAAGATGTAGAATTTTTCCTTGAGATACTATCATGGCTAGATTCAAGAGCTATCAAAAAATCCTCTGAAGACTTAAAGAGGCAGTATGATAAGCTAAAGAGAAAATAAATTGGCTAATACAGTAACTCTAACGGTAAAAATCAATGACGATGGCGGACTTGAGCTTATTGCAAATAAGTCTACTGCAGCCGCAAAGGGTTTAGACAAAGTCGATAAAGCTCAGACAAAAGCTGCTAAATCAGGTGCTGAGCAAACAAAGCAAAATAAAGGAGTAGCAGGCGCTACTTCTAACTCCACTAAAGCCTTCTCGAAGATGACTACCGGTATCACTGGTGGTCTCGTTCCTGCGTACGCAGTATTAGCGGCGAATATTTTTGCACTTACTGCAGCTTTTGGAGCACTACGTCGTGCGTCCGCTTTTGAACAGCTAGAGCAAGGTTTGATAAGAGTAGGTAATGCAGCAGGGGCTAACTTACCTTTTGTGGCTCAAAATATTCGTGACATTACAGGTGCTGCAGTTTCAATGGAAGCTGCTATGTCTTCCACAGCTTTGGCAGTTAGTTCAGGTTTTTCTTCTACTCAATTAGCGGCCTTAACTAAAGTCGCAAAAGGCGCTTCCCAAGCCCTTGGTAGAGATATGGAAGATGCTCTTACTCGTCTTGTAAAAGGTACTGCAAAGTTAGAACCTGAAATTCTTGACGAATTAGGTATTATGGTACGGTTAGATGATGCTGTTCGTACGTATGCCGCAAGTATTGGCAAAAGCGATGATCAGCTTACTCAGTTTGAACGACGCCAAGCTTTTCTTAATGCTACTATTGAGCAGGGAGTAAAAAAGTTTGGAGACATAGCAGACGCTATTGAGCCAAACTCATATGACCAGTTAGCTGCAGCTTTTGCAGATCTTACTAAGAAAGGCTTAATTCTTGTTAATACTATACTAGGCCCTCTAATATCTTTTTTAGCGTCTACTCCTTCAGCATTAGCAGGTGCTATGCTTCTCTTTGGTTCAACTATTCTTACTACTGTTTTACCTGCATTAGACGGAGCAATTGTACGCCAAAGAAAGGTTGCTTCTGTTATGTCAAAGGAGATGAAAGTAGCAGCAATTAAAGGAACTAGTGCTTTTACAGAAGCTGCAGGTAAAATTAATAAACTTCAGTTTGCACCCCCAAGTGTTAAAGCCTTAGAAAAAGAACTACTAAAAGGATCTATTAGAGGCAAGCAGCTAAATACTGTTTTGAGGAATGTTACTAAGTCAGAAAAATTACGCTCCGTAGCTATTAAAACTGCCGCCCCTGAAATACTAGCAGCCAAACAAGCAGAACTATTAAGTGTACAACAGTTACATGCTCAAGTACTTGCCTTGCAAAAATTAGAGACAGCCCGAGGCTTAACTTCAGTAGCTGCAGAAAGAGCAATTACAACTAGTAGGCTAGCTAGTGGGCAAGCAGCTGCGCTTTCTATGATGGCAGGTGCAGGAGCCTTTAAAGGTTTCGGAATCGCTTTAGCAAGTATTGGTAAAGGTGCTAAACATGTATTAAAGGTTGCAGGTGGGTTAGGCAAATTAGCTGCTGGAGCTACTCTTGCAAGAAATGCAGTATCTTTGCTTGGACGAGCTTTTTTAAATGCTATACCAGGTATTGGACAGTTTCTTTTCTTTGGGTCTTTGGTATTTCCTTTGCTTAAATCAATGTTTGGAGGGAAAGGAAAAATTACAAAAGAAATAGACGCTATAACGGAATCTTTTGGAAGTTTTGGAAGAATAGGCGAACAACTTAGAGAAACTTTAGAAGGAGATAACACTGCCGCAGAAAACTTTGTAACAACTCTTAAAGTACAAGTAGGTGTATTAAACCAGATTAAAGATGGGTATGCTCGATACTCTGCATCTATAAAGAGCGCCCGACTAGAAACCTTAATAGAGACTCAACGCGAGGTAACGCGTCAACAAAAAGAGTTAGCTATAGCAACAGAAAAAGCAAATAAATCTAGTAACCAATTTGCACTATTGGGTCTTACACCTCTAAAGGAGGCCCTTCAAGATACTAAAGATAAAGTTTTAGAGCTACGAGGTGGTTTAAATGCTATAGACAAAGATGCTGCAACAATAATTACACAAGCTGCCATTGACAATATTAAAAGCAGTCCTGCCTTACTAGATAAGATGGGAGGTAAGTTAGTAGCACTACAAAACCTCTTAAAAGCTATTAAAGCAGACACTATAAAAACCGGACAAGCAATGGCAGATGAGCTGGATAAAATTATAGGCCAGGACGCTCGCTCTCTTGCTTCTATTGAAACTGCAAAAACTGCAATGGGAGACTTTCAGGCTGACGTAAATAAACTAGCAAGCAAGGCATCTTCTCCTTTTGATGCAGTTATTGACTCTTCTCAAAAGTTAGCAAATGAATTTATGCAAGCAGGGGCGGCAGGTGGACTAGGATTTCAAGCATTTAAAGACAATGCAAAAGGCCTTCAGGAAACTATAGATAGAACTAGAAAAATACTAAACTTGCCTTTTATCATAACTGATGCAGGAACTATCGATGCCCTTAGTAAGAAGTTAGCTAAAAATAGAGACACTATAATTACAACTGCAGCAGTAGTTAAAAAGCAAGGAATTGCACAAAAGAAATTAAACTCTATATCAGCCAATAACCCTATAGTGATGCAGAGAGCTTTAGAACTAGGAGAGAGTATCCTCGATAGTAAACAAAGAGCTATTACTGCAGAGCTAGAAAATTTCACACTTCTTGGAACAACAGCAGAAAACTCAGAAAGAATCAAAGTACTAAACGAAGAAACAAACGCAATCTTAGAAGAAAGATTAATAAAAGGAGAAAAGCAAGCCAATATAGATCTTGCGAGTGCTAACCAAGCTAAAAGACTGAATGATATTGTTAAAAAGACTTTTTCAGATAAAAAAGCTATTTTTGCTATAGACCAGAAAATGGCTAAGAATGCTCTACTTAGGGACGCTGCTACCACAGGTAAAGATATTACTGCTCAGTCCGAATTAAAGTTTTTTAACGATATGAAGCCAAAACGTGAAAAAATGATAGCAGATGAGAAGTCAGCTAGATTAGCCACTCTTGATATTGAGTATAATCTACTAGATGCTCAGCTACGATTAGAGAAGATAAAAGCATCAAGAGCGGGTGCAACAGCAGATGAGTTAGCAGTATTTACAGAAATTGCAACTCTTTACAGCCAGGGCAAGGACATGGCCCGCGATTTAATTGGTAAGCAAGCTACAGGCGCGACAGACGATTTAACTACAGAAGGTTTACAGGCTCAGAGAACTGCTTTAAATGCAAGTAGAAATACAGGCGGAAGTATGACTGATCGTATTGATGCAGCGACAGGAACCGGAGGCGCACTAAACGCTGGCTCTACTCTAGCCACTATTGGAGATAAAGTAGCCTCCGCAGTAAATGTAATGCAGCCAATGATGGATCTTATGGGTCCTGAAGGAGCTCTTATGCAGTCTGTTACTGCTGGAGCAGTTGCTACTGCCGATGCTTGGAGTACTGCGTTTACTTCAATGAAAGAGCACGGCACGGGATCTTTGGAAGGAATGGCAGCAGGCGCGGAAGCTGCTTCTGCAACGATTGGTGCAATCGGTAGTATGTTGGCTGCTTCTTCGGCTGGTCGGATTAGCGCAATAGATGATGAAATTGCCGCAGAGAAAAAGAGAGATGGAAGCTCTGCCGCGAGTGTTGCAAAAATTAAGAAGATGGAAGCTAAGAAAGAAGCTATGAAAAAGAAGGCTTTTGAGACAGATAAAAAAGTCAAAATGGCTCAAACAGTAATGAATACTGCAGCGGGTATTATGAACTTTATGTCTGAAGGTAACATTCCTATGGCAGTAGCTACAGGAATTATGGGAGCTATTCAACTAGCTACTATAGCAGGCACTAGCTATCAAGGAGGAGGGTCTTCGGCACCTTCCGGAGAAGTAAGTGCAGTTAGCATGGGCAAGAGAACTAATACTGTAGATCTTGCTCGTGGAAATAATGCAGGCGGAGAGCTTGGTTATATGAGAGGAGAGTCAGGCACAGGAAAAGGTATGACAGACTTTAAACCTGGTTCAGCCTTTACAGGAGCTAAGTATAGAGCATCTGGCGGAGAAACTGCAGGCTTCATGGTAGGAGAGCAAGGACCAGAAATGTTTATTCCTGATCGCGCAGGACGTATTGCACCAGCGGGAGAAGTACAAGCAGGTAGAGCACCAACAAACGTAAACTTTAACATACAGGCAGTAGATGCAGCAGGTGTTGAAGATGTATTAATACAACAGAAAGGACATATAATAAGAATGATTAGAGAAGCAGCTAACGAGCACGGGCATAACTTTTTAGAAGGTATTGCTGAAGAGGTATACAGATAATGACTATTACTTACCAAAACATATTGCCAGATCCTAATAATCCTATAGGCCAAGGAGGACAAAATACAGGCACAGTAGGGCCAGGTTTTGCTAGTGTTGAATTTATTTCTAAATCTCCTATTCTTAAAACTCGTACTAACTCAGGAAGAATGGTAGCAAGAGCACTAGCGGGTCATCAGTGGGATATTTCTATTGGATACAATCCTATGACTCGTGCAGAGTTTGAACCTGTATATAATTTTTTATTAAATCGTAGGGGTTCATTAAAACCTTTCTTTTTATCTTTGCCCCAGTATAGAGTGCCTCAAAATACTACTTTCGCTTCTTATGCAGCAGCAGGTACGGGTGCGAATATAAAAGCAAAAGTTGCTAACATATCAGGTTCTACTTCTATGATTATAGATGGCTTGTCAAGCTCGTCCGGAGATCCTACTGTAGGAGATCTGTTTACTATTACTGATTCTAACGATACTAATCATACAAAAACATATAGAATTACTCAAGTTGAAACAAACTCGGTTTATGACACCACTCAACCTTCCGTAGCAGAGCGTATTATACACTTTATTCCAGGCTTGCAAAAAGCAGTTGCTTTGGATTCAGTAATTAAATTTCATAACCCTTTAGTAAGAGTAGTAATGTCTTCCGATGTGCAACAGTATGCTCTAAATACTTCTGGACTTTATTCTTTTTCTTTAAAACTTGAGGAGGCTCAACCGTAATGGCAATTCGTAATCTTGGAACTACCTTAGAAACTTCACTATTAAATAACGATGTATTTAACTATGCACACCTAGTAAAGTTTGAAAAACCTACAACAGAAATGGTAAGAGGTAAAACTTCACAAAAAGCGGATACTTATTCTTATATTACAGAAGGATCTTTCGATATAGTCTGGGATGATGGATCTGTAGACGGAGAAGGTAATCTTAATGGTCCCCAAACCTATATTGCTAATAAGCTAGGGAAAATAGGATCTGTAACAGAAAGTACTGAAGCAAGAGCCAGTAGTGTTAGTATAACTCTTGATACTGCAAGCTTAGGCTCTTCTGCAACTGTTAATTCTTTAAAGTTTCAGTCTACCACTCTAACAGGCCCTTATGGTACTAACTTTGTAGAAGCTGGATTTAGAGAAGGAGATAAAGTATTAATAACTTCGAGTAATTCTAGTGCTCCTAATATAAATAAGTACCTAACAATAACTACTTTTAAAGAAGATGGAAAAGCTTTTAATTTTACAACTTCTGATACTCTGTCAACATCTGCAAACTTTCAAGTACACCCATATGTAGTATCTCTTGCATCAGAAGAGTTAAATGCTTTATTACTGAATAAAACTTCTACTGCTTATACAACTTACTTAAATAGAGAAGTATTTATACACAAAGCACACATGGATATAGATACTAATCAGATAATAGGTGCTACTGCTCAATTAACGGGCGGGGCTTACTTAGTATTTAAAGGTATAATTACAAATGGTGCAATTAAAGAAAAACCAGATAAAAGCTCCTCTATAACTTGGACACTTTCTAGTCATTGGGGAGACTTTGCAAGAGTTTCGGGAAGACTAACAATAGATGAAAGCCACAGAGCTTTAGATGGAACAGGGCAACCTGATTTAGACGCTGTAGTACGTCCTGAATATGCAGGAGATTTAGGATTTGCTCATGCTAATCAATCTCTTAATGTTATGGCTTTATATAACGATATTGAAATCTCTTATAAGCAAGTAGATATTAATGGTGGCTGGTTTGGTGGAAAAAGACTAAGAGAGGTAGAAACAGAAGTAGAAAGAAGAACGGATCTAGCTTTTAACTTAAGCCCTAAATACCTACCTGTGGTTTATGGCGTACAAAAAATAGATGCAATCCCTGTATTTGTAGATACTTCTAATACTAATGCAGCAGAGATATTTGTAGCTTATGCAATGTGTGAAGGCCCTGTCGGAGGTCTATTAGACTTATATATAGACAACAATAGTAGCATCTGTATAGATAAAGCAGACTCAGACTTACGAAGCTCTGCGGGAGATACCGTTGATTTAGTTTGTAAGGGACGTGCAGATAGAGGAAATACTTTAACAGGGTATAATGCTAATTCAGGAAATGCAGCTAATATTGCTTCGGGAATGGATGATTATTGGAGGGAATATGGGCGTTCGTTTGGGCGAACAGGTCGAAGTGCTGGTTCTTTTCATAGGCCAGAAGTACAGAGCTACTCTGTTAATGCAACAGCAGCAGACTCTCAAACAGGTATATTACATGAACAGACTCATACTATTACTTCTCCGTTAACTGGACACTTTCAGTTTCATTCAGGTTTAGCAGATCAAAAAGCAAATCCTACCTTAGTAAGTAAAGCAGCTGGAAACGGGTTTAAAATACAAAATGATTATTTCGAAGGAAAAAGCGATGAATACTGGAACACAAATCATCAACTATTAGATACCGCATATACTGTAGGCAAATTTACAATTGCAGCAGGAGAAACTTCAATACCTGAGATAGACTTTGTTGTAAGAGGAAAAGGCGTACAGACTTTTAACTATGATAGAACCTACAATAACACAAATCAAACTTCTTCTGCAAAAACTAATTTTAACTTAGGAGATACTGTACTTATTAAAAAGTCTTCTGATAATTCAACCATAGTAGGTGTTAAAGCAGATGGTACTAACCTTACATCAGGAACTCAAACAATTATAGACAAATGGGACTTCTTAGATGTAGATGGAGTTACTCAAACACGTATTCGTACTGATTTTGATGCAGATATAACAGTAGCTCACTACTTAGTTAGAACTAGCAATAGCAGCTTAAAGTGGTATATGGCTCCTGACATTTCGACTGAAGATATAACAGCTTTAGTCGTTACCCCTTCTAAAACAACACTTAGTTCTAGTTCGGCTAACTCAAGTTCAGGAGTAGACGTAGTAGTAGCAAACAATGCCGCTTTTAGAGCTGCGATTGCAGCTGCGATTGCCGCAGGAGATTTATTTGGTAATTTAGCTTTTTCAGGAACAACTAGAAGAGACTTGGAAAATGGAAGATTTCTAGATTTTGCTTGGAATCCTTCAAGTAACACAGTAGCCTCTTTAGGCTCTGGAAGTGCCGTATCCTCTTTAGATTCTTCAATAACTGAAGTTTTTGTTAAAGATGCAATTATTCTAAATAACTCGCACAGCGAAGCAGACGGTCATTATATTGGGCAAAACATAACTTTAAAAAGGTTTGATAGTGATGGAGTTCCTCATATCCAAGAACGTACTATTGTAGCATACGCAAACACAGGAAACGTAGCTGTAGTTAATCAACCTTGGGTAGCTGGATTTTTCCCCGATGCAGGTGATACCTATGTTATTAGTAGAGGAAAACCTGATGTTCGAGTAACAATAAACCCTGCAATGCAACTACTCGATTACTTAACAAATGAAAGATATGGTAGAGGCTTAGATTTAGTCAAAGATATAGATCTTTCCAGCTTTAAACAAGCAGCAAGAGATTGTGATACTCGATCAGATGTTACAGTTGTAGCCACAAATGGAAATACTGTTAATGTAGGAGATATTTATCAATATGCTCCCTCAGGTGTAGTACTCTTTAGAGGAACAGTTGCGTCTGTTACTTCTAGAACTTTAACTGCCGAGACTGCTGGAAGTTTTGTTATAGGAAGACAGTATACAATTGTATCCGTAGGTAGTACAAACTTTACCTCTATTGGAGCATCCTCAAATACTGTAGGAGTTACTTTCACTGCAACAGGTATTGGATCTAATAACGGCACAGCTTCAAATATATCTAAAGAAATAGAATTTACAAATGTTATAGGAAAACTAGCGAGAAAATGGAACAACTGGGAAACTTTTGCTCCTAATCAAATCATATGGGATAATGAGTATCTTTGGTTAATGAGCTCCAGCGGAGGGGTACAATCTACAGTGCCTTCTGCAAGCTCTTCATATCAAAGTACAAGTACAGCATTTACTCTTTCTAAGTTTTCTGGTAATGCAGGGAGCAATGCAAATCTTAATCTAGATTTATCTCATGCATCAGATAATGGTAATCCTGTAGTTAAATCTTTTGTTCAAAATACTTTTGAAGCTTCAGGCTATAGTTTATATGATTCCGATGATATTAAATACTGGAAGTACATAGGATGGGACTCTAACGGACAAAGAAACGTTACTCGTCATCAAATGAATCAAACTGTTACTACTTCTAATCCTATTTTTGATAATATTAACTTAATGTTAAAACAGTTTAATGGTGTTTTAAGATATTCTAATGGAGAGTATCAATTAGTTGTAAAAGGACAAACACCTTCTGTTTTTGTAAACGGAGAAGTACTCTATGAGTCGGATATAATAGGCGATATTAGTTTAAAAGACGCAGGTGTAAAAAAGTCTTATAATAGCGTAAGTTCAAGCATAAAAGATCCTCAAGCTAAGTTTGAGAGTAGATCTGTGAACTTCTTTAATTCTGATTATTTAAAACAAGATAAATTTATACCTAAAAAGGGTAACTACGGAATGCCGGGAGTTACTAACTACTTTAATGCTCGTTTTAATGTAAATCAATATTTGGATGAGTCTCGCTACGGCCTGACTGTTAGTTTCAAAATGATGCCTAAAGGTATACTATTGCAGCCTGGATCTATTATTAAATTAAATTATCCTCGTTTTGGTTGGGAAAACAAAGAATTTAGAATTAATAGCTTAACTATGAACTCTGATTGTTTAGTTCAAGTTACAGCAGATGAACATAATAACTCAGCATTTTTAATCAAAAAAGTATCGAAACCTTCTGTAGGAACTGAAGTAGCTACTGCTACTCCTGTAAATATAAATACTCCTGCTGCTCCTACTAATTTAGCAGGAGCAGGTAAAGTGCCTGGTACTTTTGTACTTACATGGGATAATGCTACAGATTTTGATCTTGATACGCATACTACAGAAGTTTATGCCAATACTACGCATAATGACAAAGATCACGCAAATACAAAACTAATAGCAAAGGGCCTACAAGTAGAAAGATATGACCATACTGTTGAGGCAGATACGGCTAATACAACTCAGTATTTTTGGGTTAAACATGTAGTTGTTCGTACTAATAAATTAGGAAGTAGAGATATTAGATCTCTTTTTGCTCCGAATACTACTGCGGGTGTCTCAACAGTAGCACCTATTCGTCATAAAGGAAAGTGGAATATAGCTGTAAGTTCTTTACCTACATCTGCCGCTTTGTCAAATGCTCGATGGGGTGATGGTACTGGTGAAAGACCTGATACACTTGTAGCAGGAGATGAAGCTTGGTTCTTTACTGGTAATCAAAATGCACCTTCAGGTCAAAAAATCTGGCAATATACTGGAAGTACTTGGACAGAAATAACTCAAGCAATTCGAGGCGACGTAATGGTAGACGGTACTGTTACTACTACCGAAATTGCGGATGGAACTATTCTTGCAGATAATATTGATCAAACTGCTTCTGCCGGCAAATTTGGAGAAGTAGTTGCAGCACTAGGTACTTTTACACAAGTAGATACTGACGTATTGAACGCTAACTCTGTAATCGCTCGTGAAGTACAAGTATTTCCTTCCGGAGGGACTCCTCCTACTATTAGTGGTACTACTCTTGCAGGTGCAGGTATTGATCTAAAGCAAGATGGTGATATGTATGTAGGTAATGCTGCTGCGAATAAGTATATGTTCTGGGATCAGTCTGCTGGTACAATGACATTCAGAGGTACTTTAAATGTAGATGACATCACAGGTTCGAGTGCCAAGTTTTCTACTCTTATGGCAGAAGTTGCAACAATCGGCACGCTAAATACCGAAATGCTCGACTCTGATGCAATCGTAACTCGAGATATTCGAGTAGGTCCTTCTGTGGAAACTAATGCAGGGTCTTTTGCAACAGGAACAGAATACTATATTACAGTTCTTGGAAACACAACACAAGCACAGTGGAACTCCGTAGCAGGAACAAGCGGAGTAGTTTATAACCTCGGTAGCATCTTTACAGCAGCTAATGCAGGCACTGGTACAGGTAAAGCTCGCAATAGAACAACTGTAGCAAAAATTGCAGGTGCAACTCTTACGGGTACAGGTGCACATTTAAACTCAGATGGAGACTTTTATGTAGGTAATGCTTCCACTAATAAATATATGTTCTGGGACCAATCTGCTGGAACAATGCAAATACGAGGCGCTTTAAACGCAGATGATATTACCGCAGGTAATATTACTGCTAGCAACATCAATGTTACTAACTTAGCTGCTTTGTCTGCTAACTTAGGAAATGTTACCGCAGGCACTCTAAAAGGAGGTACTATACCAGAAGCAAGCTCAGCACCTACTAGTACTGAGTCAGGAACCTTTTTTGACCTTACAGGCGGAAGAATGGTACTTGGTAATGCAAATAAATATATCTGGTGGAACGGAACAAACTTAGAAATTAATGGTGTTACTATTAGTGATGCTACTTTATCAGGTAGTACAGGTTTTGCAACTGAAACTTTTGTTACTACCGCAATTAATAACTTAGTAGACAATGCTCCAGCAGCTTTAAATACTTTAAATGAAATTGCCGCAGCTTTAGATGATGATGCTAGCTTTCATTCTTCAGTAACAACAAGTCTTTCTAACAAAGTAGGAACTACTTCTGCCCAAGCTTTAACTTCAGCAGCTAACGCCATGACAATAAGCGGAAGTACGATAAGCCTAGTACGAGCAAATGGAGACACAGATACTGTTGCAGTACCTAATGATAATACACAGTATACAGCAGGTTCTGGACTAGCACTTAGCGGCACTACTTTTAGCAACTCTGCCCCTGATCGAACAGTTTCTTTGACAGGCTCTGGAGCTACTAGCGTTAGCGGTACTTACCCAAACTTTACTATTACTAGTACAAATAGTAACACGCAAAGAAGTGATGAAGAAATTCGTGACTTAGCAGCAGGTATACTTACCGCAGGTACTAATGTTAGTATATCTGTGAATGATGCCGCTAATACAGCTACTATAAGTTCTACAGATACGAATACTCAGTATACAGCAGGTTCTGGTTTATCACTATCAGGTACTACTTTTAGTAACTCTGCCCCTGATCGAACAGTTGCTCTTACCGCAGGCAGCAATATTAGTGTTTCAGGAACATATCCAAACTTTTCGATTTCTTCAACTAATACCAACACTCAGAGAACAGATGAGGAAATAAGAGACCTAGCAGCTTCTATTATTACAGCAGGTACTAATGTATCCGTTGTGAAAAACGATGCAGCAGATACTGTAACTATTAGTTCTACAGATACTAATACTCAGTATAGTGCTGGCTCTGGTTTATCTCTATCTGGTACTACTTTTACTAACTCTAGCCCTGATCGAACCGTTACTCTTACAGGAGCAGGTACAACATCTGTTTCTGGAAGCTACCCCGATTTTACTATAACCAGCAATGCTGATAGCGGAAATGCATCACAATTAGGAGGACAAAGCGCCTCCCACTACTTAAATGTTAATACTACGTTTGGAGGAGATGTTTCAGGAAAGTATAATGCAATAGTTATTGCAGACGATAGCCATAATCATACTATTACCAATGTAGATGGATTACAGACAGCTTTAAACGGCAAAGTAGATGATAACCAAGTATTAACAAATGTACCTACAGGGGCTTTGTTTACAGATACAAATACTAATTATTTCTTAAATGGTATCAGCAAAAGCGGTAATACTTTAACATTTAGTGTCAGTGGCTCAACAAACCAAAGCTTTGCATTTGGTGCAAATGCATTTACATCTCATTCAGCTCCTCACTATACTTCAGCTATAGTTTCCTCTGATGTTACTGGTGCTCTTGGATTTACTCCTGGAACTTCAAGTTTAGCTCTGGGTACCAGTTCTTCAACAGCACTCGCAGGAAATACTAGTATACCACAAGGAGATATTACAGCAATTACTGTAAGTGCTCCTATAACAGGTGGAGGAACTACAGGTTCTGTGGGAATAGGTATAACACAAGCTTCTGGAAGTGCAAATGGTTACTTAAGTTCTACAGACTGGACTACTTTTAACAATAAGAGTACGTTTAACGGAGCTTATTCAAGTTTAAGTGGCAGACCTACTTTATTCGACGGAGCTTATGGAAGTTTAAGTGGCAGACCTACTATACCTGTAGATCTTACAGGGGCTAATGCAGGTACTGTTCATGCAACTAACTACATTAATACACAATATGTTGCGGCTACAAGTAGTGCTTTTGGACTTGTAAAAATAGGATATTCAGAAAATGGAAAAAATTATCCTGTAGAATTATCAAGTGGAAAAATGTATGTAAATGTTCCTTGGACAGATGCCAATGATAACACTATAACTTCCGTAGGCATATCCGGCTCACAGACCACAGGAACAATTACTCTAGTAGGTAATAGTGCAACTTCTCTATCACAAAGTGGTAATACTATTACTATATCTTCCGTTAATACCAACACTGAGTATACCGCAAATAACGGTGTACAACTATCCGGCACAGTTTTTAGTCATGTCGATACTTCTAGTCAGGCTTCTGTAAATAATAGTGGAAGAAACTATATTCAAGATATTACTCTTGATACATTTGGACATATTACAGGTATAACTTCAACGTCTGTACCTAGTGAGCTTTCTACATCAGGAAATACAAATATAGAACTTGATCCAGGTGGTTCTGGTGTAGTTATATTTAAAGGTAACTCTACAAAAGGTGCAGGTCAGTTTAAATTAAATTGTGAAGCTAATACTCATGGTATTACTATTAAAGGGCCTCCACATAGTGCAGGGGCTAGCTACACGTTAACACTTCCAAATAATGATGGAAACGCGAATCAAGTATTAAAAACAGATGGAAGTGGTGTAACAAGTTGGGTAGCTCAAAGTAGTTCAGGAGTAAGTACTATACAAGCTGGCAGTGGTGTCAATGGTATCATCGTGGCTAACGGCACTACTGCTACTGCTACTCTGTCAGTACATGCTACTCTTGAAGGAATAGCAGATGGTGTTGCTGTAAGTAACTTAGATGTAGACTTCTTAAAAGCAGATACAATTGTTGCTAATAAAATAGACGCTAATGAAATTACTATGAATAAACTAAAAACTGCTCCTGTATCGGGCCAAGGTTCAGTAGAGATAGGTACAGCGGGTATTCGCATTTTAGACAGCTCTAGTGTTTTAAGAGTAGCTATAGGTAACCTTTCCAGACTTGCTACTAATCACAACAATGCTTAATACCATGAAAAAAATATATCTTGACATAACACCCCAAGTTAGCTATAATTCTGTAATGGAGAAATGAAATGACAGCAGCCGTATACAACCTAGTTATTGACCAAGGTTCCGACTTTGCAATAAACTTAACAATTAAAGAGCTAGGATCAGCGAAGGATCTGACAGGGTACTCTGCCCGCGCTCAAATGCGCTCCACTAGGACTGCTTCTAGTGTTGCCGCTAGCTTTGCGTGCACAGTATTAAACCCTGTTGGAAATGGAGTAGTAAAAATGTCACTGTCAAATAGTGTTTCTTCAGCTCTTACTCCCGGCAGATATTTCTATGATCTTGAAATACACACTACTAATAATGCCGTAGTACGCAGACTAATTCAAGGAGAGGTTACTCTCAACCCAGAAGTAACAAGATAATGGCTATCACTAATCCCACAGTAGTAACTGTTAGTGAATCAGTAACAGACATAACAGTTACTGGACAGGAAACTATATCAGTTGATATTACTCAATCAGATGTAAATGTAGAAGTAAACAACTTTGTACTTCCTAATCAGTTCCAAGATGCGCAAAATACGATAGTAGCTCCTTATGGAACTATTACAGCTACAAACGTACAGGATGCATTAAAACAACTCGCAGACCAAAATTTTAGATCAGACAACACCCCTACAGGAAGTGTAATAGGGGGCACCTCTACACTTGCAGAGGGAGACACTTGGTACGATACTAACGATGAACAATTTAAAGTATATCGCGAAACTAGCACCGGAGTTTTTGAATTCGTACCTATAATTGTAGGAGAGGCTTCATCAGATTCTGACACACTAGACGCAGGGGCCTTTTAAGGCTACAACGGAGATCCTAAATGGCTCAAACAATTTTAATTAAAAGAAGTACAAGTACAGCAACACCTGGCTCGTTAACCGCAGGTGAGTTAGCATACTCCGATTCTAGTGATAAGCTCTTTATTGGTGCTCCTGCGGATAACGCAGTTACTGTCATTGGCGGTAAAGTATTCATGGATATGCTGGATCACACAGCAGGTACACTTACAACAAGTTCAGCACTTATTGCAGATGGTTCAGGTAAGCTTGATATATTTAAGACGGGTAATATTACACTTACTGGCTCTTCTAACACACTTGCAACAACTTCAGGCACTCTTACAATTACGTCTGCGGGTTCTCTTGATGTAAACCACTCCGGTACAATCGATCTAAGTACTCAAGCAAACGAACTAGCAATCAAAGACAATGAAGCAGCTTCTTTCGAAATTAAAGAAGGTTCAATCTCTTATTTAAAGCTAGTAACGACTAATTCAGCAGAAAAAATCTTTCTTGGAAAAAATACTACTATTGACGGAAATGGGTCTAGTGGTGGTGTTACAGTTTCTGACGGTCTTATCGATATGCGTACCGGTACAGGTAGCGTGTCAAAAATTAAATTCTATTGTGAATCTGGCAATGCTCACTTCCAGACTCTACAAGCATCACCGCATAGTGCCTCAGCTTCGAATGTTCTAGTACTTCCTTCGACAGGAACCACTCTTGCAACACAAGACGGAACAGAGACCTTAACAAATAAGAGTCTTACAGCTCCAACACTTACAGGTACAACAACTGCGGCAGCAGCAAATTTCTCTGGAACTACTACTTTTGCAGGTGGCGCTAATAACGGAGTAAGCATTACTCAAGGTGCAATCAAAATTAAGAATGGTGGTACACAATCTTATGTTGATTTCTACTGTGAAGCTTCAAACGCTCACTATGTAAGAGTACAAGCTCCTGCACACTCAGCCTTTAGTGGAAATGTTACAATAACACTTCCCACAACTACAAGCGTATTGGTAGGCAGAACTAGTACAGACACTCTAACAAACAAAACATTAACAAGTCCTGATATTAATACTCCAGATATTGATGGTGGTACGGTTGATGGGACTGCAATTAATAACTCTACAATTGGAGCAACTACTCCTAATTCTGGTGCATTTACTACAGTTACCGTTGATAACTTAAATATTAATGGAAATACTATTTCCTCTACAAGCGGAGATATTGCAATTTCTCCAAATGGTTCAGGAGTAATTAATGCAAGCACTTCTAGAATTACAGGTGTTGTTGATCCCACAGGCGCACAGGATGCAGCAACTAAAGCATACGTTGACGCAGTAAAAGTCGGACTAGACTTTAAAGATTCAGTAAGAGTTGCCTCCACGGCTAACCTTACTATCTCTGGACCAGGGGCTGCTATTGATGGTATAACTCTTTCGAGCGGTAATAGAGTATTAGTGAAGAATCAATCAACCGGCTCTCAGAATGGTATCTACGTATTTAATGGTGCAGGAAGTGCAATGACAAGAGCAACTGATGCTGACTCAAATGCAGAAGTTACTTCAGGTCTCTTTGTCTTCGTTGAAGAAGGTACTCTAAACAGTGATAATGGTTTTGTACTCACTACAGATGGATCAATCACTGTTGGATCAACTGCTTTAGTCTTTACTCAGTTCTCAGGAGCGGGTCAAATTGTAGCAGGCGCAGCAATAACCAAATCCGGTAATACTTTAGATGTTGCAGTTGACGGTAGAACACTTGAAGTTAATAGTGACGCACTGCGAATCAAAGGAATTACAGCAACAGCAGTAGGTGACTTACTTGTAGGTCAAGCGTCTAACGCGGGCTATACAAGACTCGTAAAACCTTCTGGAAATGCAACTGCATCTGACTATATTCTTTCTATGAATACAAGTGGTGTAGCAAGCTGGGCGAACACCCTTGATGGGGGCTCGTTCTAAAAATTTAACTCTCTAGTGTATATACACTGCGAAATGGAGGAGCCACATGGCACAAACAATTAAACTGAAACGTTCATCCGTTTCTGGTAACACTCCGAGTACATCTGATTTATCACTCGGTGAAATTGGAATCAATACCTACGACGGTAAAATTTTCATCAAGAAGGACGACGGCTCTGCATCTATTGTGGAAGTTGGTGGATCTTCTGGAACTGTAACGGAAACGTTTAAAACTATTGCTGTATCAGGACAAACTAGTGTTGTAGCTGATTCAGCAAC
>TARA_R100000541_G_scaffold3093_8_pt1 | contig 38052 bp, 28 predicted proteins | sample TARA_R100000541 | Tara Oceans TARA_R100000541 (sample SAMEA2621416) | marine metagenome | biome: marine biome (ENVO:00000447); feature: surface water layer (ENVO:00002042); material: "saline water (ENVO:00002010), including plankton (ENVO:xxxxxxxx)" | depth 5 m | reverse complement strand
CTTCCTGCCTGTCGAGCGGGTGCTGCAGATCGGCTCGCCGAAGGGCGTGGCGCGCCTGATGCAGCGCGCCGGTCGCTCCGGTCACGCACCCGGCCGGACGTCGCGGGTCACCCTGGTGCCAACGCACAGCGTCGAAGTCGTGGAAGCCGCAGCCGCCCAAGTCGCCATCGCCGAACGCCGCATTGAAGCTCGAAGCGCCCCGCACCGCCCTCTCGATGTGCTGGTGCAACACCTCGTCAGCATGGCCCTCGGCGGGGGATTCCGGCCCGACGAATTGTTCATCGAAGTGCGCCAGGCCTGGTCCTATCGCGAACTCACCGACGACCACTGGCAATGGGCGCTGGCCTTCGTGCGTCATGGCGGGCATTCGTTGACGGCCTACCCGGACTATCAGCGCGTCGAGCCGGACGAGACCGGACTTTGGATAGTCCCCAGCCGCCGCGTCGCGCTTCGCCATCGCATGAGCATCGGCACCATCGTCAGCGACGCCAGCCTGACGGTGAAGTTCTGGGCCAAGGGTGGCAGCGGCCGGTCACTGGGCACCATCGAGGAAGGCTTCATTGCCCGACTGCGCCCCGGTGACAACTTCCTCTTCGGCGGCCGTCTGCTGGAGCTGGTGCGAGTCGAGAACATGACCGCCTACGTCAGCCGCGCCACCGGCAAGAAAGCCGCTGTTCCGCGCTGGAACGGCGGGCGCATGCCGCTCTCCAGCGAACTGGCCGATGCCGTGGTCGAGCAGCTCGGCGCCGCCTCGCGCGGCCAGTTCGAGAGTGCCGAGATGCGCCTGGTAGAACCCCTGCTGCGCGTGCAGCTGGACTGGTCGGCGCTGCCCACCGAAACCACGCTGCTAGCCGAAGTGATGAAGTCCCGCGAGGGCTGGCACCTGTTTCTCTATCCCTTCGCCGGTCGACACGTGCATCTCGGGCTGGCCAGCCTGCTCGCCTGGCGGATGGCCCAGCGCCAGCCGCTGACCTTTTCCATCGCCGTGAACGACTACGGCTTCGAGCTGCTCTCGGCAACCGAGGTGGACTGGCTGCAGTGGCTGACGCCCGCGCTGTTCAGCCAGGACAAATTGCTGCACGACGTGCTCGCCAGCCTCAACGCTGGTGAGCTGGCGCGCCGGCGTTTTCGCGAAATCGCGCGCATCGCGGGGCTGGTGTTTTCCGGCTATCCCGGGGCGCAGAAAAGCGCGCGCCAGCTACAGGCCTCCAGTGGGTTGTTCTTCGACGTCTTCCGCCAGTACGACCCGGCCAACCTGCTGCTGACCCAGGCCGAGGAAGAGGTGCTGCGCCAGGAACTGGAGGTCGAGCGGCTGGAGCAGACCCTGAACCGCTTGCAGCAGCGCGAGCTAGACGTGCATGTCGTCAAACGCACCACGCCCCTCGCCTTTCCCTTGATGGTTGAACGTTTCCGCGAAAGCCTGACTTCGGAAAAGCTTGCCGACCGCATTCGCCGGATGGTCGCCGAACTGGACAAGGCCGCAGGTCCCGGCGGCTATCAGCCGGAAGCAGGCGCCAGCATTGCCGTTGAGCGGGAGACCAGCGCGAAGCGCAAACCGCGCGCGACCAAGGACGGCACACCGAGGGTGAAAAAAGCAAAGTCATCCCGCTTGTAAACCCTGCCACCTCCCGTTCAACAGCCTCTTGTCTGTATCAGCCCGCCGACCTTCACCTGCAGGTTTTTTGCAGGTTCGACACAACAGAGGTGCGCTGCAGGGACAGAGCCTGAGCGGCGCGAGCAAGCTCGCTCCTACTGAAAAGCTCTCAACTGACAGTAGGTCTTCGCAGTGTTACCGGATGAGATGGCAGTACCTGCAACCTCGCGAACGCAATCGAGATCCAGCGCCTCAGTGGGATCGACTCCGCACGCACGATAGACTCCACGCATGACCTCGCACCTCTCCATCGAACTTGAACAGACCGAACTCTGGTTACTGGCCGACAAGGCCATCTACTGGCCGCAACAGCAGGCGTTGTTGATTGCCGATATTCACATCGGCAAAGCTGCCGCCTACCGACGTCTGGGCCAGCCGGTGCCCCACGGCACCACCCAGGCCAACCTGCAACGACTCGACGCGCTGCTGGCGCGTTACCGCTGCAAACAGCTGATCTTTCTGGGCGACTTCCTCCATGCACCGGAATCGCAAACGCCTGCCACGCTGAGCCAGCTGCAGGCATGGCGCGCGACGCATCCCGGCCTGGCAATCACCTTGATTCGCGGCAATCACGACCGCCGCGCAGGCGACCCACCGGCGAGCCTAAAGATGACTGTCGTCCCCGAACCCCTGCTGCTCGGTCCCTTTGCCCTGCAGCACGAGCCGGAGCCGCACGCCACTCACCATGTCCTCGCCGGTCATCTTCACCCTGCATTTCGCCTGCACGGCCGCGGCCGTCAGTCGTTGCGCCTGCCTTGCTTCTGCATCGGCGCACGCCTCAGCCTGCTGCCGGCGTTCGGCAGTTTCACCGGAATGATGGAGGTGGGCGCCGACCCGGGTCGGCGCCTGTTCGTGGCTGGGGATGATGGTGTGTGGCAGGTGGCCTGAGCCGATCAGGCCTGGGATATACCGGTTACGGTGATGCCGAAGCGCTGAGCCAGGCGGGTGGCGGGTGTCTGTTCGACGTCCGGGTCCACCTCGTAGGCATCCTCCTCACCGGCATAATCCTGCTCGGCCTTTCGGGTTACCAGCTCAACTGCCTCATCTATATCCGGCTGGCGATCGGATTCGGTCCGCAAAATGGAGGTATTGCCGTCTTTGCTGTAAGCGATGATCCAGGTCGTCATAGGTGCCCCTCGTGTCTTAGCGCCTTCAGCGGAAACTCGCTCGCCGAGATTGGCGTCGCTTTGTTTAGAGACTAGTCCCTCGCATTCAGTTCTGCCGCTTGTGCTTGTTGAATCAGCCGCCGGACGGTCTGAACGGGGCTATACAGCGTAGGTCATCCTAAAAAGGCGAACAGGAGACGAGGCCATGAGTCAATCGCGCCCACGACCTAAAGAAACGACCGAGGAGCAGCTGGTCGAGCTGTTGCGCCGCAGCGCAACCGTATTGCCCGGCATTGATGACCCAGCGTTTGCCGATGCCTTCGACCAGTTTGCAGATGCGCGGGTGGTGTTGATCGGTGAAGCCAGCCACGGCACTTCGGAGTTCTACCGGGCCCGAGCAGCCATCACCCGCCGATTGATCGAGCGCCACGGCTTTACCATCGTCGCGGCCGAAGCCGACTGGCCGGATGCGGCGAAGATCGACCGCTACGTTCGCCAGCAGCAGCCTCCGGCCTGGGTCGAGGAAGGCTTCAAGCGCTTTCCGACCTGGATGTGGCGCAACCAGGAAGTCGCTGACTTCGCCCGTTGGCTACGCGGCCACAACGATGCCCAGCCTGCCGAGCGTCGAGTCGAGTTTCGCGGGCTGGACGTCTACAGCCTGGGCGCTTCGATCCAGGAGGTGCTCGGCTATCTCGACCGGGTCGACCCGGACGCTGCCGCGACCGCGCGGCGTCGATATGGCTGCCTCAGTCCATGGCACGACGAACCGGCGGTCTACGGCCACAACGTGATGCGCGGCGAACCGTCCTGCGAGGCCGCGGTAGTCGAACAGTTGCGCGCCTTGCTCGACCAGCGGCTCGAGTACATGAAAAAAGACGGCTGCAGCTTTTTCAATGCCGAGCAGAATGCCCGCGTCGTGCTCGCTGCGGAGCAGTACTACCGCGCCATGTACCAAGGCTCTGCTGAGTCCTGGAACCTGCGCGACCGGCACATGTTCGACACGCTGCAGGCCCTGCTGAAGCATCGCGGCGATGACGCCAAGGCAGTGGTCTGGGCGCACAATTCGCACATCGGCAATGCCGCTTCGACCTCCATGGGCTGGGGCGGCGAATTCAATATTGGCGAACTCTGCCGAACCGCATTCGGGCGCGATGCGGTGCTGCTGGGCATGGGCACCGATCGCGGCCTGGTGGCCGCCGCCGACAACTGGGACGACCCCATGCAGATTCAGCAGGTTCGCCCGTCGCGCCCGGACAGCTGGGAGCAATTGTTTCTGCGCGCCGGGTTGCCTGCCTCGCTGACCAGCTGGCGCGATGACACACCGCTGCGCGAGGCGCTGGCGCGTCCCCGTCTGGAGCGCGCAATCGGCGTGATCTACCGTCCGGCCACTGAACGTCAGAGTCATTATTTTCAGGCCATACTTTCAGAACAGTTCGACGCACTGCTCTGGTTCGAACAGACCAACGCGGTCCAGCCGATCGGCCCGCAGCAGATCGACGACCAGAGTGTTCCGGATACCTACCCATTCGGAGAGTGAGCCATGCGCGCCTACATGCCCGAATCCCAACTGTTTCGCGATCGCACCCATGCCGGCCAGGAGCTGGCCGAAGCCCTGCATCACCTGGCAGAAGCGCAACCGCTGGTGCTTGCCCTGCCGCGCGGCGGGGTTCCGGTGGCCTTCGAAGTGGCACAGCGTCTCGGCGCGCCACTGGATCTGGTGCTGGTACGCAAGATTGGCGCGCCCGGCAACGAGGAACTGGCGCTGGGCGCAGTGATCGATGGGGCCGAACCGAAGTGGGTGATCAATCAGGAACTTTTCAACCAGGTTGCGCCGCCTCCGAACTGGTTCGAAGAGGAGATGCAGCGCCAGTTGACCGAACTGGAACGCCGTCGCCATCGCTATTGTGGTGAACGTCCCGCCCCGGTGATCGCTGATCGTTGCGTCATCGTCATCGACGATGGCATCGCTACCGGCGCTACGGTTCGGGCGGCGCTGAAGGGATTGAAGCAGTCGAAACCCAGCCGCGTGGTACTGGCTGTGCCGGTGGGTCCACGGGACGTAATCGAGATGCTCAGAGTGGACGTGGACGAGCTGATCTGCCTGGCAATGCCCGAGCCGTTCATTGGCGTCGGCTGCCATTACCGCAACTTCGAGCAGACCAGCGACGAGCAGGTCGTCGACCTGCTCGCACGAGCGTCTGGCCAGCCCGGGTTGTAGCGCTGTCAGGCTACCGGATCTGGCGGCGGCTGATCCGGGATCGTCGGTTCGCCGGGCTCACTGGGCAAATCCGGCACGCCAGGCTCTTCGGGGTCGCCTGGCACCCCCTGGGCTTGCCAGCTGAGCGTATCGATCTCGTCCGAATAACGTGTGGTTTCCATTTGAGTCCTCCTGCTGTAACCGAAAGCCCGGTTGGGCTATAGCAGTAGAGGCTGTCAGACGGGCATAAATCCGTCCTTCCGTCGGAGGGGCTCGGGAACGCCTCTAACTGATACATCCGCAAGCGCAGTCGCCAAAAGCGCTAGCTCGTGGCGATCAAGTATTCGCCAGCAAGCTGGCTCCTACAGAGGCAGCTATGAAGTGGTCGTGGTGCGCACAGAACGCACCAACCACGGATAGTGCCTCTCACGGCAGCGCACAGGTCGCCCGCCTCCGCATTACGCCTTAGGCCTTAGGCCACACCGAGGATCGATGGGCTCTTACCACATCAGATCATCAGGAATCTGGTAGGCGGCGTAGGGATCATCGGCGTCCGGCGCTTCGGTCTGGACGTTGAGCTGCACGATGCGGCGCGGGTCACGCTCCTGGATCTTCAGTGCCGCCTCACGCGGGATCACTTCGTAACCACCGCCATGGCGGACAATGGCCAGCGATCCGCTGGAGAGCTTGTCGCGCATCAGCTTGTTCACTGACAGGCGCTTGACCTTCTTGTCATCGACGAAGTTGTAGTAATCCTCGGTGGTCAGCTTGGGCAGCCGGCTGCCTTCGATCAGCTGCTTGACTTGCGCCGTGCGGGCTTTCTGCTCGGCCTTTTCCTGCTGCTGACGGTTCAGCTCCTGGTCGCGGGCCAGCTTTTCGGCATGAGCCTTCAGCGCCGCATCACGCTGCGAGGTGTCCTGTTCGGCCTGGCCTTTCTTCACCAGGCGCTGCTGTTTCTGCTGTTGCTTGCCGGCCTGTTTGGCCTGCTTTTCATTGACCAGCCCGGCTTTGAGCAGCTGATCGCGAAGGGAAAGACTCATGTGTCGGGTCGTCTCGTCGTGAGTTCAAATTAGACGTAAGGGTGGATCAACCGTGATTCACCAAGCGGCTTCGTGGCACAGACAACTTCCACGATCAGGCTCCGGCTATCAACCGCAGGTCGGTATCTTTTCGGCTTTTTTTGCCTCGCCCCATAGCGCGTCGAGCGTCTCCAGGTCGCAATCTTCGATGGGCCGACCGCTTTCCCGCAAGGCTTGTTCGATAAAGCGGAAGCGGCGCTCGAATTTTTGGTTGGCCGCACGCAAGGCGTTTTCCGGATCAACCTTCAGATGCCGCGCCAGATTCACCGTGACGAACAACAGATCGCCGAGCTCCTCCGCAATGGCTTCGGGGTCGTTTTCGCTCATGGCTTCGAGCACTTCGTCGAGCTCCTCACGCACCTTGTCCACCACGGGCAGAGCATCCGGCCAGTCGAAACCAACCTGAGCGGTTCGCTTCTGCAACTTGGCCGCGCGGCTCAGTGCGGGCAATGCGCTGGGCACATCGTCGAGCAGCGACAATTGCTCCGGCGCAGCCGCCTTCTCGGCGCGCTCCTCGGCCTTGATTTCCTCCCAACGCACCTTGATGGCTGCCTCATCGAGGCGCGGCAGCTCGGGCGAGCCGTACAGATCGCCGTCGGGAAACACATGCGGATGCCGGCGCAACAGCTTGCGAGTGATACCGTCGACCACGGCGTCAAACTCGAAGCGGCCCTCCTCCTTCGCCAGCTGGCTGTAATAGACCACCTGGAACAGCAGGTCACCCAGCTCACCGGGCAGATGTTCGAAGTCGCCGCTCTCGATGGCATCCGCCACCTCGTAGGCCTCTTCCAGGGTATGCGGCACGATGCTGGCGTAGTCCTGCTGCAGATCCCACGGGCAGCCATGCTGCGGATCACGCAGCCGTGCCATCAGGTGCAGCAGGTCGTTGAGTTGGTACATGACATTCCTCGGTGAAAGCCTGAGATTGAAGCTAAGCCCATTGTAGGGTGGATGACGCTCCACCCATCCACCGCAGCGTCGTCACGGTGGATGTAAAAAGTGACAGCCACCCTACGGTGTTACGAGCTTTACCAGCGACCCGAGCGCCGCAAGCAAAGCGCTGGCTAGGCGAAGTCTTAGCCAATGAGCATCTTTCGGTTGGGCTTCAACAACGCCAGATCGAGCGCAGCAGCTCCGTACATCATCCTGACCGTCGCGAGCGAAGGCCAGACAAGGCGCAAGCTTGCAGAAAAAGCGGAGTTGGCTTCTGCCAATGAGCATTTTTCAGCAAGCTTGCAACGCCGTATGGCCGAGCGCAGTAGGTCAGGAGGTACGCTGGCGCTTGGCCTCGATAATATTGGGCAGCTGCGATATCCGGCTGAGCAATCGTCCCAATGCATCCAGCCCTGGGATCTCGATGGTCAGCGTCATCTGCGCCGTGCTGTCTTCCTTGTTTGAGCGGGTATTCACCGCGAGTACGTTGATCCGCTCGTTGAGCAGGATCTGCGAGACATCGCGAAGCAAGCCGGAGCGGTCATAGGCCCGGATGCTGATGTCCGCCGGATAGGTTTTTTCGGGGATCGGCCCCCAGCTGACCTGGATGATCCGCTCCGGCTCGCGCCCGGCCAGCTGCAGCACTGAGGCGCAGTCCTGGCGATGAATGCTGACGCCGCGACCGAGGGTGATGTAGCCGACAATCGGATCGCCCGGCAGCGGCTGGCAGCAGCCTGCCATTTGCGTGAGCAGATTGCCGACACCCTGGATCTGCACGTCGCCGCGCTTGCCAGGCTTGGTGCTGGGGCGTCTGGGGATCAGCTCGAGCTGGTCATCATCATGGGTATCCGGCTCAACCAGCTGCTGAGCATGGTTGACCAGCTGAGCCAGACGCAGATCGCCTGCCCCCAGCGCGGCAAACATGTCTTCGGCGGTCTTCAGATTGGCTTTTTCGGCCAGTTTGTCGAAGTCCACCGGCGGCAAATCGAGGCGCCCGAGTTCGCGCTCCAGCAGCGCCTTGCCTGCCGCCACGTTCTGGTCGCGGGCCTGCAGCTTGAACCAATGAACGATCTTCGCCCGCGAGCGCGAGGTGGTGATGTAGCCCAGGTTCGGGTTCAGCCAGTCGCGGCTCGGGGAGCCCTGTTTGCTGGTGATGATCTCGACCTGCTCACCAGTCTGCAGGCTGTAGTTGAGCGGTACGATGCGCCCGTTGATCTTGGCACCGCGGCAGTTGTGACCAATTTCGGTGTGCACGCGGTAGGCGAAGTCCAGCGGCGTGGCGCCCTTGGGCAGATCGATGGCATGGCCATCCGGGGTGAACACGTAAACGCGGTCCGGCTCGATATCCACGCGCAGCTGATCGGCCAAGCCGCCAATGTCACCCAGCTCTTCGTGCCATTCGAGCACCTGACGCAGCCAGGAGATCTTCTCCTCGTAGTGGTTCGAGGTGGCTTTGACGTCGGTGCCCTTGTACCGCCAATGCGCGCAAACACCCAGCTCGGCTTCCTCGTGCATGGCCTGGGTACGGATCTGCACCTCCAACACCTTGCCTTCCGGCCCGAGCACGGCGGTGTGCAGCGAGCGGTAGCCGTTTTCCTTGGGGTTGGCGATGTAGTCGTCGAATTCCTTGGGGATGTGCCGCCACAGGGTGTGCACGATACCCAGCGCGGTGTAGCAGTCGCGGACTTCGGGCACCAGCACGCGCACGGCGCGAACGTCGTAGATCTGGCTGAATTGCAGGCCTTTCTTTTGCATCTTTCGCCAGATCGAATAGATGTGCTTGGCACGTCCGTCGATTTCCGGGTGTATCCCGGTGGCGGTCAGTTCGTCCTTCAGCTGCTGGACGACGTTCTGGATGTACTGCTCGCGATCCAACCGTCGCTCGTGCAGCAGCTGAGCGATTTGTTTGTACTGCTCGGGTTCCAGGTAGCGGAAGGACAGGTCCTCCAGTTCCCACTTGATGTGACCGATGCCTAACCGATGCGCCAGCGGCGCGTATATATCGAATACTTCCCGCGCGACGCGATGACGTTTGTCGTCATCGGCATTCTTGACCGCGCGGATGGCGCAGGTTCGCTCGGCCAGCTTGATCAGCGCGACGCGCACGTCGTCGACCATCGCCACCAGCATCTTGCGCAGGTTTTCCACTTGGGTTTGTGTGCCCAGCACCAGCGACTCGCGCGGGTTGAGGCTGTCGCTGATCGCGGCCATGCGCAGCACGCCCTCGATCAACTTGGCAACCACCGGCCCGAAGTGTTGATGCACCTCGGCCAGCTGGATCTTGCATTCGCGCACGCCGCGGTAGATCACCGCCGCCACCAGGCTGTCCTGGTCGAGTTTGAGGTCAGCGAGAATTTCGGCGATTTCCAGCCCGGTCTGGTAACTGGAGGTGCCTTCGCTCCACAGGTTCTGTGCCGCGTTGGCCTGCTGCTCCGCCGTTCGAGCGAACTCGCAAGCCTGTTTGAGAGCGTCGCGGTCGAGTGCGGGGTCCATCCCCAGCACGTGATCGAGCCAGCCATCGAGGTTGATGCTGCCGTCGGTGTTGATCGGCTGAAGCGCTCTGACCTGGACCATCTAATACCTTCCCTCTACGCATCATCTGCGTCGAATACGCCGGCTTTCTAAGAGCCGGTCGGTTGAACCACAGGCCGATCGCCTGTCAAAAGAAACTGACTTACGCTGGCCGCTCGAAAAGCGCCATGGCCTCGACGTGCGCCGTCTGCGGAAACATATCCAGCACGCCGGCCCGCTTTAGCTGATAGCCCTGGCCGATCAACTCGGCAGCATCACGCGCCAGCGTTGCAGGATTGCACGAAACATAGACAACGCGCCGTGCGCCTAAAGTCGTCATCTGCCGCACTATTTCCAAGGCACCGTCACGCGGTGGATCGAGCAGGACTGCTGCGAAACCATCTTCGCCCCACTGCGCATCAATAAGCGGCTTCGACAGGTCCGCCTGATAAAAGTGCGCACCGTGAAGACCGTTTTGCTCCGCATTGGTGCAGGCGCGCTCGACCATCTCGCCAACGCCTTCGATGGCCACGACCTGTGCACCTTTACGGGCCAGCGGCAAGCTGAAGTTACCCAACCCGCAGAACAGATCGAGCACCCGCTCGCCCTCTTCCGGTGCCAGCCAGTCCAGCGCCTGCGCCACCATTGCCTCGTTCACCGGCGCATTGACCTGAACGAAGTCGCCGGGTCGCCAGGACAACTCCAGATCCCACGCCGACAAGCGGTAGCCCAGCCTGTAAGCGGGCTCCAGCGGCTGCGGCGCATCCTCGCCTTGCAGCCAGAGCTGGACGTTCTGCGCCTTGGCGAACTCGGTGAGGCGTTGCAAATCCTCCGCTGCCAGCGCCGCGGTGTGGCGCACCAGCACCGCTTCGCTAGTCCCGCTGAACAACTCCAGGTGACCGACCGCCTGCGGCTTGTCCAATTCATGCAACACGGCTAACAGCGCCGGCAACAGCGTTTGCAAGGGCTGTACCAGCACGGGGCATTCGCGGATCGCGATGATGTCCTGGCTAGCGCTGGCGCGGAAGCCGACGTCCAGGCGTCGCGCCTTGTTGTCCCAGCGCACGGCGAGCCTTGCGCGCCTGCGATAGCCAAATTCGGGCCCGCTGAGCGGAGCCGCCCATTGCTGCGGCTCGATAGAAGCCACGCGGGACAATTGCTCGGCCAGGCTCCGTTGCTTCAATTCAAGCTGATCGGCTGCGCTCAGGTGCTGTAGATTGCAGCCTCCGCAGACCCGAGCATGTGAGCAAGGCTCGGTACGCCGCTGGGCGCTGGCGACCAGCACCCGCTCGGTGCGGGCTTCGACGATCTGGCTGCGCGCATTCAGCACGCGCGCCTCGACATCTTCCCCAGGCAAAGCGCCCTCGACAAACCAGGTGCGGTTGTCGAGAAAGGCAATGCCGCGGCCATCGTTGGCGAGCCGCTGGATGCTCAGCCGCTGCTTCTTGCCGGTGGGAATCTGCGGCTTCTTCTCGCCACCACTGGGCTGGAAGCGTAAACCGCCACTGCGCTTGGCCATCAGCAGGTTCCGCCTTGCAGCGTCATGTCGCGATCAGGGCTGGTCATACACGCCCGTCGACAGGTAGCGGTCGCCACGGTCACAGATGATCGCCACGATGACCGCGTTTTCAACTTCCTTGGACAGCCGCAGCGCCGCTGCCACTGAACCACCTGACGACACGCCGCAGAAGATGCCTTCTTCGCGGGCCAGCCGCCGCATGACGTGCTCGGCCTCGTCTTGAGCCATGTCGACGATGCGGTCGACGCGCTCGGCCTGATAAATTTTCGGCAGGTATTCCTGCGGCCAGCGCCGGATGCCCGGAATCGCGGCGCCCTCCATGGGTTGCAGGCCGACGATCTGGATCTCGGGGTTTTGCTGCTTGAGGTAGCGCGACACACCCATGATGGTGCCGGTGGTGCCCATCGAACTGACGAAGTGGGTGATAGTGCCCTGGGTCTGCTGCCACAGCTCCGGTCCGGTACTGGTGAAGTGGGCCTCAGGATTGTCGCCGTTGGCAAACTGATCGAGCACCTTGCCGCGCCCTTCCGCGGCCATCTTGACCGCCAGATCGCGAGCGCCTTCCATGCCCTCTTCCTTGCTCACCAGAATCAACTCTGCGCCGTAGGCGGTCATGGCGGCCTTGCGTTCGGCGCTCGAGTTGTCCGGCATGATCAGGATGAATTTGTAGCCCTTGATCGCCGCGGCCATGGCCAGGGCGATGCCGGTATTGCCGGAAGTGGCTTCGATCAGGGTGTCGCCGGGCTTGATATCGCCGCGCGCTTCGGCCCGGGCAATCATCGACAGCGCGGGACGGTCCTTGACCGAGCCGGCGGGGTTGTTGCCTTCGAGCTTGACCAGGATGGTGTTACTGGTTTCACCGGGCAGACGCTGCAGGCGAACCAGAGGGGTGTTGCCGACGCAATCGGCGATGGTCGGGTACTGAATTGTCATGGCTTCGATGGACCGCACAGCCTTTGAGAGGCGCACATGATACCGGCAACCATCGGCCACGGGCAGACCGCGATACCCTTGCTTCGGTCGGGTGGGCATCGCGAAACGGCTGCTGATGCGCCCCATGCCCTACCCATTCGGCGAAGCAGGCAGACGAACGGCTCAGCAGATTGGACGTACGAAGATTTTGCCAACCGCAGCGATCAAGCTTGGCTAACTGGGGTCAGTGATCAAGCAGGTTGCTTAAAAACTACCTGCGTTGGCAATACATCGTTAAAAGCAGCCTCAGAATGCTCATTTGGAACAACTAAACTCCGCATCTTCGGCTCCTTTTGCCTCGTCCTGCCTGCCTCACCGACGTTTTTTAACAGCCTGCCAGGTCTGTAATCAGTTACATATTTTCCTTCCGCCCCAGACAAGGAACATCCCATGCACGTCGGACGAGCCGCCCTGGTTCCCTCGATACTGTTGTTGAGCCTCACCGCCTGTACTCAACCGGACCGCCCGTCCAGCGAAATCCCGCCGGCGCCAGAGGCGTCCAGCGGCTACTCGGCCAAACCCGGCTGGGCCTTTCAGCGTTTCGCCGTGGCCGCAGCCAACCCACTGGCGACCGAAGCCGGCTACGAGATTCTTAAAGCGGGCGGCAGCGCGATGGATGCAGCCGTGGCGGTTCAGATGGTGCTGAGTCTGGTCGAGCCGCAATCCAGCGGGCTGGGCGGCGGTGCCTTTCTATTGCACTGGGATGGCGAACATATCGCGGCACTGGATGGGCGCGAAACCGCGCCGGCAGCGGTGGACGAGCGACTCTTCCTGACGGCCGACGGCAAGCCGATGGCGTTTCTCGACGCCGTGGTGGGCGGCCGGTCGGTGGGTGTGCCCGGTGTGGTCAGGATGCTCGAACGCGCTCACGACCAGCACGGCAAGCTGCCCTGGAGCGCCTTGTTCAAGCCGGCTATCGAACTCGCCGAAGACGGTTTCGAGATCAGCCCACGCCTGCATGGCCTGCTGGCCGGCGACCCGGCCTTGCGCAAAGACCGGCGTGCGGCGGCGTTCTACTACCAGAACGATGGCGAGCCTCTACCGGTCGGCCACCGCTTGCGCAATCCCGCCCTCGCGGCGTTGCTCAAGGACATCGCCGAGCGCGGCAGCAAGGCGTTCTATACAGGGGCCAATGCCCGCTCGCTGGTCCTGCAGGTAAACACTCATCCGACCAACCCAGGCCGAATCAGTCTGAACGACCTGGAAGGCTATCAACCGCGCCAGCGCGACGCCATTTGCACCCTCTGGCAGAAGCGCTATCAGGTTTGCGGTTTCCCGCCACCGTCATCGGGCCACATCACCCAGATGCAGATCCTCGGCATGCTGGAACAGCTGCCGCCGGTTCAGCCTCTCGATCAGGGGGTGCCTTCTGTCGAATTCCTGCACCGCTACACCGAGGCCGCACGCCTGGCCTATGCAGACCGCGCCAAATACCTGGCCGACCCTGATTTCGTGCCGATACCCGGCCGCACCTGGAACAGCATGCTTGCACCGAGCTACCTCAAACAGCGCGCCGCACTGATTGGTCCGCGCAGCATGGGCACCGCCGAAGCGGGAGAACCCGGCGAGATGCCTGTCTCGTTCGCCCCGCAGGCGGCACAGCCGGAATACGGCACCAGCCACATCAGCATCGTCGACGCCGAGGGCAATGCACTGGCGATGACCACCACCATTGAGCAGGCCTTCGGTTCGCGCCTGCTCAACGATGGCGGCACCGGCCTCGCCGGCGGCTATCTGCTGAATAACGAGCTGACGGACTTTGCCTTCGAACCCTACGACGCGATGGGTCGGCAAATGGCCAATCGGGTCGAACCGAACAAGCGTCCCCGTTCAAGCATGAGCCCGACGCTGGTGTTCGACGTCACGGGTGAACAGTTTCTGGCGAGCCTCGGCTCGCCGGGCGGCGCGGCGATCATCCACTTCACGGCGAAGACGCTGCTGGGCATGTACGACTGGGGGCTCGACGCCCAACGCGCCATCGACCTGCCCAACTTCGGCAGCTTCAACGGCCCCACAGTGCTTGAAGCCGGACGCTTCCCGGCCAGCACCGTACAGGAGCTGAAAGCACGTGGTCACGAGGTCAACGAGACGGAAATGACCAGCGGTCTGCAGGCCATTCAGCGTAGCGACAGCGGTTGGTTCGGCGGCGCTGATCCGCGCCGCGAAGGTGTAGTCATGGGCGAGTGACGCCGCACCGGCCACCGGAACTCCAGGCAACCCGGCGACTTGCGTCGTCGCAGGGCGCGCGCCACGCCCAGAGCAAGTGCCGGATGTTTCCGGTATAGGCCCGACGTCAACACGAACACGTTGACGTCGGCCGGGTATTCGCTAGACGACTCGCGCTTCGTTCTCCAGCCGCTCGATGGCGCTGTCCAGCTCATCCAGCGCCTGGGCGGCGCTTGGATGGTTCTGCTTGAGCAGTGTTTCGCTGCGCTCGCAGGCCGCCCGCAGCTGCGGAACGCCGCAATAGCGGGTCGCGCCGTGCAACCGGTGCACGCGGTCGATCATTGCCTGGCGATCATTTATCAACCGCGCCTCGCGGATCACCTGACGGTCATCCTCCAGTGAGGCCAACAGCATGCTCAGCATGTCCGCTGCGAGATCAGCTTTACCGGCGGCCAGGCGCAACCCTTCTTCCGCATCAAGCACCTTGAGGTTGTTTTCCGGCGTCGCCGTCTCAGGCGGCGCTGCAACAAAGCTGCGCGCCAGCGGCAGGCCGGTCCACTTCAGGATCACCTGGGCCAGCTGGCGCTCGCTGATCGGCTTGGTCAGGTAATCGTCGAGCCCACTCTGCAATAGCGAGCGCTTTTCGTTGGACAGCGCGTGAGCCGTGAGCGCAACGATCGGCATCGGTGGCTGCGCACTGTCATCTTCCCAGCGACGAATCGCCTCGGTGGTCTGGCGCCCGTCCATGCCCGGCATCTGCACGTCCATGAACACCAGATCGAAGGACTTGTGCTTGACTGCTTCCAGTGCCTCGGCGCCGCTGCTCACCGCCTCGACTTCACCGCCCATGTCGGTCAGCAGGGTTTCCAGCAGCAGCAGATTGGCCGGGTTGTCATCGACGCACAGTACCCGTGGCGGTCGGGTTTCCGACACGGCGATGCTCTCGATCATCGCCTGTGGCGGCCGCAATAGATCGAGCAGCACCCGCTGCAGTTTGCGCGTACAGGCCGGCTTGCTCTGCAGCTGGGCATGGGTGTGCGATTCGGGTAACGCCTCGTGGTATTGCGCCTGTTCACTTGTCGGGCAGAGCACGATGCATTTGCAACCCAACCCTTCGAACTCCCAGAGTCGCAGGCACAGCTGTTGCGGCGCGATTTCTCGATGGGTCACACCGAGCACGGCCACCTCGATCGGTGTGTCGCTGGTATGCGCTTCGAACACCGCCGCCTGCAACTGATCCAGGCTGTCAAACGGCAGCACTTCCATGCCGCAGCTTTCCAGCTGGTGCTGCAACGCCTGGCGTGTCAGCGGATGCTGCTCGAGCAAGCCGACCTTGCGTCCGAGCAGTGCCGCCCGCGGCAGGTCCTCGATGTCGTCACGCGCCTTGGGCAGGCTCAGACTGATCCAGAATTCGGAGCCTTCTTCCGGAATGCTGTCGACCCCGATTTCCCCGCCCATCTGCTCGATCAGTCGCTTGGAGATCACCAGCCCGAGCCCCGTACCGCCTGGTTGGCGCGAGAGCGAATTGTCCGCCTGACTGAACGCCTGGAACAGCGCACGCAGGTCCTGATCAGTCAGACCGATGCCGGTGTCCTGTACGCTGATGCGCAACTGAGCGCGGTCGGAGCGCTCGTCTTCGACCATCGCGCGGACGATGACGGTGCCTTCATTGGTGAACTTGATGGCATTGCTGACCAGATTTGTCAGCACCTGTTTGAGTCGCAGCGGGTCGCCGACCAGGGATAGCGGCGTGTCGCGGTAGACCAGGCTGACCAGCTCCAGATGCTTCTGATGCGCCGCTGGGCCGAGGATAGTCAGGGTATCCTCGATCAGATCGCGCAAATTGAACGGGATGTTGTCGAGGACCAGCTTGCCGGCCTCGATCTTCGAGAAGTCGAGAATCTCGTTGATGATCCCGAGCAGGCTGTCAGCGGATTTTTCGATGGTCGACAAGTAGTCCTGCTGGCGTGGCGTCAGGTCGCTTTTCTGCAGCAGGTGGGTAAAGCCAAGGATGCCGTTGAGCGGCGTGCGGATCTCGTGGCTCATGTTGGCCAGGAACTCTGACTTGATCCGACTGGCCTCCAGCGCTTCCTTACGTGCCAGGTCCAGCTCGATGTTCTGGATCTCGATGGTCTCGAGGTTCTGCTGTACGTCTTCGGTGGCCTGGTCGATGCTCTGCTGCAGTTCTTCACGAGCGGCCAGCAAGGCCTCAGCCATACGGTTGATGCCCGCCGCCACTTCGTCCATTTCATGGCTGCCGAGCGCTGGCAAACGAGTCTCCAGGTGACCGTCCTTGAGCTGCGCCACGGCCACCTTGACCCTGTGCAGCGGCTTGCTGATTGAGGTACTCATGCGCAGCGCCAGCAGCGCAGTGATGATCAGCCCAGCGCCAATCAGCAACAGGCTGGCAAACAGGCTGCGGTAACCGCGCAGCAGCGTGCCCTGGTGCGACAGCTCCAACTCCAGCCAGCCAATCAGGCGGAGGTCGTTGTCGGGATTGTCTTCGGCGAGATTCAGATGCTTGCCTAGCACCGGCAGGAGGATGCGCGTGGTGTCGACGCTGCTGACCTGAGTCAGCGCTTCGGGATCGGTTGGCGGCGACGGGGTGATCATGTTCGGCCCGGCATGGGCCTGCAGATTGCGCTCGGCATCGAGGATGGAGACCGCACGCACATCAGGCTGATCCAGCACCTGATTGAGAATGCGCTGGAGCCGCTTGCCGTAGCCCTGCGCCATGGCCGGAGCCGCCAGCGGCGCGAGCTGCTGGGCGATCAACTGGCCGCGCGCATCGAGCTGATGGCGCATCTCCGACAGCTGCATCCAGGTGAAATAGATGCCAAGCGCTACGGCTAGCACCGTGCTGGGCAACAAAATCAACACCAGCACCCGACTCTTTATTCCTAGGTCTCTCAGCACGGTTCCATTCCCCTGGTGGCCAGTGCGCTAGTGTAGCGGCTCGAAGGGCGGGAATCTGCGTTGCAAGACAAATGCACGTCAGGCAGAACCAGGCGCGTCTTGATTGGGCACCTGGCCGTAGCGAGCTCAGTCCAGCCCGCGGACGTCGCGCTCCTGAAAGTGCGGCAGCTGCCACTGGAAGGTCATTGCCAGCACCCGGAACAGGAAGCCCGCACACAGCGTGGCCAGTGAGGCAATGGACGTGTCGATCCCGAGCCAAAGCAGCGTAACGTAGAGCACGCCAGTGAACAGCGCCACCGTGGCATAGAGCTCGCGCCGCAACACCATCGGCACACGGTTGCAAAGAATGTCGCGCAGCAGTCCGCCAAACACGCCGGTGATGACCCCAGCCAGCACGACGATTGAAAGGTGCGCGCCCATGTCCATGGCCACGCCGCAACCGATCACGGTAAAGGCCACCAGGCCCAGGCCGTCGACCAGCAGAAACACCTGCCGCAGGTGATGCATGTGCCGCGCGACCAGGGCGGTGACGATGGCCGCGCCCACGGTGAAACCAAGGTACTCGGGGTGGGCAATCCAGCCGATCGGGTAATGCCCCAGCAGCACATCGCGCGCCGTGCCGCCGCCCAGCGCCGTCACTGTGCCGAGCATGCAGATACCGAAAAGGTCCATGCCGCGGCGCATGCCCATGATGGCGCCAGACATGGCTTCGGCGGTAATGGCGATCAGATAGATGATGTGCAACAGCGTCACAGCGGAACTCCAGAAGAGGCAGGCGGGAAAACGGCGCCATTATGGGGCACACTGCCATTCAATCGATGTGACTTAGCAAAAGTAGGCTATACAAACATTTATTTAATCAGAGGACGCAGGGCTTGAATCTTGATCCCAAACAGACTGAAGCCTTCCGTGCGGTCATCAAAACCGGCAGCTTTGAGCAAGCCGCCCTGCGCCTGCATCTGACGCCGCCTGCTATTTCACAGCGGGTGCGAGCGCTGGAAAGCGCCTTGGGCAATGCTCTGGTGGTGCGCAGCCGCCCCTGTCGCCCTACCGAAATAGGCCAGCGGCTGCTGCAGTACCTCAAGCGGGCCACCTTGCTTGAAGCCGACCTGATGGCCGACCTGGCCGAACGCAGCGACGCGCCGCTGGTGGTGGTCGCCGCGCTCAATGCCGACAGCCTGGGCACCTGGTTCTTTCCGGCGCTGGCCGACGTGCTGATCAAAGAACGCGTGCTGCTCGATCTGACGGTCGAGGACCAGGACCACACCTACAGCCTGCTGGAAACCGGTCTGGCGATCGGTTGCATCAGCACCGAACCCAAGCCCATGCGCGGCTGCACGGCCAGCCCGCTGGGAAGCATGCGCTATCGCCTGGTAGCGTCCGCCGCCTTTCGGCAGCAGTACTTTCCCAACGGCCTGAACCGCAATGCCGCGCGCAAGGCGCCGGTGGTCGCCTACACCAACAAGGACCGCCTCACCTCTTCGTTCCTGCTTCGCCGGCTGGGCCTGCCCGAGGGCGCCTACCCTTGCCACTATGTGCCCGGCGCCGAGCCTCGCTTCAATGCGATCCGTTACGGGCTGGGCTATGGCATGGTGCCGCAGCCGTTGCTGCAGGATGCATTGGCCGAGGGCATCGTGGTCGACCTGGCCGCAGACGCGCCACTGGACATCTCGCTGTACTGGCACACCTGGAAGGTGCAGTCGCCGCGCATGGAAAGTCTGTCGCGCCAGATCATCGAAGCGGCGCCGAAGATCCTTGCGCGACCTGAGGAAGCCTGATGAACAGAGTGTCCGCCTGCTTTTGTGGTCCGCGAGCAGCTCGCTCCTACAAGAGCATTAGGATGCGAAATCGGGACAGGGCTGAAATTGTTGGCCGCCCCGCCCGCGCGTCCGGTTCGGGGGCAAGCAGGCTTTCTACAACAGGGGCCAACCCGGGTCATGTAGGCGCAAGCTTGCTGGCGAAGAGTCTTATGCCCACGCCAAGCGCATCACCGGGACTGCGCTCGGGCTGGCACTGAGGCACACTAACGCCCATGACTTCCATTCTTTATCACCCGGCCTGCTGCTCGCCGCTGAGCGATCACTGGCCGCTGCCGCTCGCCTTGCCCGGCGTGCAGTTGATCAGCACCCGCTTCGACCCCGCCCTGCTCGACCCCGAGGACTTCACCCGCTGCGGCGTGCCGGGCATGAGCGCCGTGAGCAAGCGCCAGACCGAGTTTCTCGCCGGCCGCCTCTGTGCGCACGAGGCCTTGCGCAGGGCGACGGGCGCGCCGTGCATCCCGGCCGTGAACGAGGACCGCTCGCCCTGCTGGCCTGCCGGGGTGGTCGGCTCCATCACCCATGGCGCTGGCTGGGCGGCGACCGTGGTGGCACGTCGTGCGCAATGGCGCGGTCTCGGGCTGGATGTCGAGAAGCAGATTCCCACTACACGGGCCGACCGCCTGGTCGCTGAAATCCTCACGCCGCGCGAGCTGGAAGGTTACGCCGCACTCGACGAGACCCAGCGTGCGCTGCGCGTCACCCTGACCTTTTCCATCAAGGAAAGCCTGTTCAAGGCGCTGTATCCGCTGGTCAACAAGCGCTTCTACTTCCAGGAAGCCGAGCTGATACACCACGACAGCAGCGGTTACGCCCGCCTGCGTCTGCTCAATGATCTATCGGAAGAATGGACGACCGGCGCCGAGCTGGAGGGCCAATTCGCGCAGTTCGATGATTACCTGCTGAGCCTGGTGAGCATTCCAGCTTGAATCGTCACAGCTCGGCGCAAAGCCCTCCCGGACAACACACCTCTCGATAGCCGCAGGGCGCTGATCCCAGCGCCTACTTCAAGCGCTTGCGCGGCCAGACCAGGCTGAAGCGCGCGCCGCCCAGGTCGCTATGCCCAATCTGCGAACGGCCGCCGTGCCAGTAGGTAATTCGCCGGACGATGGACAGCCCCAAACCATGCCCGCCGGACGCGCGAGTACGGCTGTCATCCAGACGCAGGAAGGGGGCAAAGACCTTCTCCCACGCCTCTTCAGGCACGCCTGGCCCGTCATCGTCGACCACCAGCTGCGCCCGTTCGCCATCGATGACGAAGCTGACCTGAACCCGCGTTTCGGCGTGGCGCATGGCGTTGCTGATCAGATTGCTCAAGGCGCGGCGCAGGTAGTGCGGCTCGGCATCGACCACGCTGCTGCCGTCGGCGGCCGGCTTACAGGGCCCGCGCTCGACCTGCACCGTTGGGCGCAATGGCGCCAGCTCTCCGATGACCTGATCGACCAGCGCGCCCAGATCCACCGCCTGGAACGTCAGCTCTGGCGAACCCCGTTCGAGGCGGGTATAGACCAGCATCTCGTCCACCAAGCGATCCAGGTCGTCGATATCGCCATCCATGTCTTCCAGATAGCGATTGCGTGCTTCAGCTGTCTGCGCTGAGCCGGCCATTTCCAGGCCGAAACGTAACCGCGCGACCGGCGTTCGCAGCTCATGGGCCACGGCGCTGACCATTTCCCGCTGCACCGCCAGCAAGCGCTGCAGGTGAGTGGCCATGCCGTTGAAGGCCTTGGCCAATCGCCCGACCGAATCGGTTCCGGCATCCGGCACGCGTGCTTCCAGCTGGCCGTTAGCGATGCGCGTGGCGGCGCGCCCGACGCTCCTTAGGCGCCGCTCCAGCTGGCGTACCAGCAGATACACCGTCAGCCCGATCAGCGACAGACCCAATACACCGATGAGGGTCAGCAGCTCGGGCGGATAGGGATTGAGCTGACGCAACGGCCCCAGCGACATGATCCACGGGGTTCCGGCAATCGCGGCGAACACCCGGATGGCCTCGCCGCCGTTGACCAGCGCCATCACCGTGTCGCCTTCATCCAGCCGGCGCCGCTGGTCGTCGTCGAGGCTGGCGCTGTCGCGGGTCAGCAGCTCGAGCGGATAGCCGAAACCTCGCGCCGTCTTCAGTTCGGCCAGGCGCTGGGGTTGTTCGGCTTCGGGATAGCGGATCAGCTCGTCGATCAGCAGGTAGATCGTGGCGCGTGCCAGCTGTTCGCTGAGTTGCTCGACCTCGCCGGTCAGGGCCAGCCGGTCATCGGCGCTGACCAGGGAGTAGATCGTCACGCTGCCGGGGCGAATCTGCTCCACCAAGACCTGGCCGCGCAGCAGTCGTGTCTCCAGGCCGCTTTCCAGCCGGATGTCTTCCAGCGTGCGCACCCGCAACGGAATCCCCAGCAGCCGCCCCCATAGGTTCGCCGCCTGCCGCCGTTCGATGGGCGTCATGTTGCTCATGTTGTGCGCCATCAGGCGAAAGGTACCGGCCGCCAGCGCTTCGCGATGCTGATCGGCCCGTACCTGGTTGAGCAGATGCAGACCGCCCACGCCCAGCAGTCCAACCAGCACCAGTACGGCGAGCATGCCGCCGTAGATGCGCAGGAAGATCGAATTCACTGCAGCGCTTCAGCCGCTTCGGAAACGAACAGGTAGCCCTTGCCACGCACCGTCTTGATCAGGCGCGGGTGGTCGGGGTCGTCGCCGATCTTGGGGCGGATGCGCGAAATACGCACATCGATGGAGCGATCCTGGCCGTCGTACTCGATACCGCGCAATTCAGAGAAGATCTGTTCGCGGGACATGATCCGTCCCGGATTGGAGGTCAGCAGCCACAGCAGGTCGAACTCTGCACCGGTCAGCTCGATGCCCTCACCGCGCAACCAGGCCTCGCGCAGCGCGTTGTCGACCACCAGCGGGCCGTACTGGACGCGCTTGCCGCCTGCAGTTGCCGCCACCTCTGTGCCTTCCCGGCGCCGCAGCAAGGCGCGAATACGGGCCAGCAGCAACCGCGGCCGCACCGGTTTGCACACATAGTCATCGGCACCGATCTCCAGGCCCAACACCTGATCGAGGTCGTCGGCACGCGCGGTCAGCATCAGGATCGGCCCGTCATAGCGGTCACGCACCTTGCGGCAGATCGACAATCCGTCTTCGCCGGGCAGCATCAGATCGAGCACCACCAGATCGGGACGCTCGTTGATGATGCGTTCGGCCGCCTGGGCGCCGTCCGCCTCAATCGAGACCTGCATGCCATTGCCTTCAAGATACTCGCGGGTCAGTTCGGCCAACCGCTGGTCATCTTCGACAATCAGGATGTTCCAAGACTCTTGATCCACCACGCGCCCTCCCGATACACCGGCCGGCATTGTAGCGCCAGGGCACCGCCAGATGGCAGCGGTTGACATGCACCTCTACGACGGAGCGGCCTGGAAGACCGGTCGAAGCGACGCCCTTGATGCCCGCTTCGCAGAACTGCCCCAAAGCTCCGCGCGGCCCTATGCCAGGCAAAAGGCCATTAGCGCTTCCCGTTCCGTCAAATCACCGTCTCGCTGAGCCTAAACGGCGCTAAATCCGCCTTTGACAAAACACCACATATAGTGTTTTGCCCAAGGCATCTCCGGGCGTCTGAAAGCGCTGTATGAGCCCGCATTTCATCCGAAGCCTTTGCACGCCGGAAACGGCGCGGGCTGCGCCCTTATCGCGCACAGCTCACCCACATGTTATCCACAGGTTGTTCATTTCAGGTGCCTTGCACTGGGCCTGAACCCCCACTATCGTGTCGCTCCAAGCGCCTTTTACCCCACATATTGGGTGTCCAAGGCCAAACAGACACAAACGCCGAAAAAAGCAAGCAAAATAAATTCGCTCTGATTTTTACCCGGCTCGCGCCCCCACGGGCGCGATAGATCGTCGCCGCAGACCGCGATCCTGCACAGCCCAACGTTGATTTTGCTCAAGCCCAGCAGTAGCGCATGCGCCAAGCGCGTCACACTACATGTTGTGTTTTGAGGTTGTGATCTTCACAACGCCTGACTATGCTTCGGCACATTCGATTCGCCACCCCAGGTGCCGGATCGTTTCCAGTTTTGAGTCACCCATGGGCCGGTTCGCCGGGGCATGGTTCATGCAATACGAGACACGCAAGACCCGATCAAGGCCGCCCACAAAGCAGGCCTGACACCTAACGTGCTACCGAGACAGAGAGAATCCGGAGACCCCATGCAGAACGAGTCCACTCGCGAGAACCCGCACGCCGACAACAGCTCGCTGGACCTGGCCGCTACCGCGCCGGGCCTGCTGCGCGTGATCAAGCGCAACGGTACAGTCGTCCCCTACACCGACGACAAGATCACCGTCGCCATCACCAAGGCGTTTCTCGCAGTGGAAGGCAACAGCGCCTCCGCCTCGTCGCGCATCCATGACACCGTCGCGCGCCTGACCGAACAGGTCACCGCCACCTTCAAGCGTCGCATGCCTTCCGGCGGCACCATCCACATCGAAGAGATCCAGGATCAGGTCGAACTGGCCCTGATGCGTTCCGGCGAGCAGAAAGTGGCCCGCGACTACGTGATCTACCGTGAATCGCGCAGCCAGGAGCGCAAGCGCGGCGCCGTCGACGCACCGGTCGAAGCCCACCCGAGCATCCGCATCAAGCGTGCTGACGGCAGCCTGTCGCCGTTGGACCTGGGCCGCCTGAACACCATCATCACCGAAGCCTGCGAAGGCCTCGAAGAAGTCGATGGCGCGCTGATCCAGAAAGAAACCCTGAAGAACCTGTACGACGGTGTCGAGCAGACCGACGTCAACACCGCGCTGGTGATGACCGCCCGTACCCTGGTCGAGCGTGAGCCGAACTACTCCTACGTCACCGCTCGCCTGCTGATGGACACCCTGCGCGCTGAAGCCCTGAGCTTCCTCGAAGTCGCCGAAGCCGCCACCCATCACGAGATGGCTGACCTCTACGCCAAGGCCCTGCCCGCCTACGTGGAAAAAGGCGTGCAGTTCGAGCTGCTCGACCCGCGCCTGAAGGAATACGACCTGGCCAAGCTGGGCGCCGCGATCAACCACGAGCAGGACCAGCAGTTCACCTACCTCGGCCTGCAGACCCTCTATGACCGCTACTTCATCCACAAGGATGGTGTGCGTTTCGAGCTGCCGCAGATCTTCTTCATGCGCGTCGCCATGGGCCTGGCCATCGAGGAAGAGAACCGCGAAGCCCGTGCCATCGAGTTCTACAACCTGCTGTCGTCCTTCGACTACATGGCCTCCACGCCGACCCTGTTCAACGCCGGCACCCTGCGCCCGCAGCTGTCTTCGTGCTACCTGACCACCGTGCCGGACGACCTGGGCGGCATCTACGATGCCATCCGCGATAACGCCCTGCTCTCCAAGTTCGCCGGCGGTCTGGGCAACGACTGGACTCCGGTGCGCGCACTGGGCGCCTACATCAAAGGCACCAACGGCAAATCCCAGGGCGTCGTGCCTTTCCTGAAAGTGGTCAACGACACCGCGGTGGCAGTCAACCAGGGCGGCAAGCGCAAGGGCGCGGTCTGCGCCTACCTGGAAACCTGGCACCTGGACATCGAAGAATTCCTCGAGCTGCGCAAGAACACCGGTGACGACCGTCGCCGTACCCACGACATGAACACCGCCAACTGGATTCCGGATCTGTTCATGAAGCGCGTCTTCGACGACGGCAAGTGGACCCTGTTCTCGCCGAGCGAAGTACCCGACCTGCACGACCTCACCGGCAAGGCCTTCGAGGAGCGCTACGAGTACTACGAAGCCCTGATCGAATACGGCAAGATCAAGAACTACAAGACCCTGCAGGCCAAAGACCTGTGGCGCAAGATGCTCTCCATGCTGTTCGAAACCGGCCACCCATGGCTGACCTTCAAGGACCCGTGCAACCTGCGCAGCCCGCAGCAGCACGTCGGCGTGGTGCACAGCTCCAACCTCTGCACCGAGATCACGCTGAACACCAACAAGGACGAGATCGCCGTCTGCAACCTGGGCTCGATCAACCTGCCGCGCCACATCGTCGACGGCAAGCTCGACACCGCCAAGCTGGAGCGCACCGTGCGCACCGCCGTGCGGATGCTCGATAACGTCATCGACATCAACTACTACTCCGTGCCGCAGGCGAAGAACTCCAACTTCAAGCACCGCCCGGTGGGCCTGGGCATCATGGGCTTCCAGGACGCGCTGTATCTGCAGCACATCCCCTACGGCTCCGACGCCGCCATCGACTTCGCTGACAAGTCCATGGAAGCGGTCAGTTACTACGCCATCCAGGCCTCCTGTGACCTGGCCGACGAGCGTGGCGCCTACGAGACCTTCCAGGGCTCGCTGTGGAGCCAGGGCATCCTGCCGCTGGACTCGCAGCAGATCCTCATCGAAGCGCGTGGCCAGAAGTACATCGACGTCGACCTGACCGAGTCTCTGGACTGGGCCCCGGTACGTGCCCGCGTCAAGAACGGCATCCGTAACTCGAACATCATGGCCATCGCGCCGACCGCGACCATCGCCAACATCACCGGCGTGTCGCAGTCCATCGAGCCGACCTACCAGAACCTGTACGTGAAATCGAACCTCTCGGGCGAATTCACCGTGATCAACCCCTATCTGGTTCGCGACCTCAAGGCGCGTGGCTTGTGGGATGCGGTCATGATCAACGACCTCAAGTACTACGACGGTTCCGTGCAGCAGATCGAGCGCATCCCGCAGGAGTTGAAAGACCTCTACGCGACCGCCTTCGAAGTGGAAACCAAGTGGATCGTCGACGCCGCCAGCCGCCGCCAGAAGTGGATCGACCAGGCCCAGTCGCTGAACCTCTACATCGCCGGCGCCAGCGGCAAGAAGCTGGACGTGACCTACCGCATGGCCTGGTACCGTGGCCTGAAAACCACCTACTACCTCCGTGCCCTGGCCGCGACCAGCACCGAGAAGTCCACCGTCAACACCGGTAAGCTCAATGCCGTGTCCAGCGGTGGCAACAGCGGCGCCAGCGCTGCTCCGGCCAAAGCTGCGCCAGCGCCAGAAATGGCAGCCGGCCCGGCACCGGTGCCCAAGGCTTGTGCGATTGATGAACCAGACTGCGAAGCCTGCCAATAAGTAGTTGAAAGTCGCGGTCCCCTGAGCGGACCGCGCGTTGTTGCCCGGCAGGTCGGCCCCCATCACGTACATGCGTACGCTCAGGGGCTCCGACATGCCAGGCGCCTAGCGCTGCCTCGCTCTGGAAACCGCTCACACCGAGCTGCTGCTGAAAAGCGCTGCTCTGAGGTTTGAGGGCAACACGGACCCTGCAGCTCGTAGGGTGGATGCCGCTCTTGCATCCACCGATGGGCACCACGCCTCTCCCCACATACACAACAGATTTCGCGCTTTTGCGTGCACACCAAAAGCCCAAAATATTCCCGACCGGCCATACCGGTCCCCAATCAGGAAAAACCGCCATGCTGAGCTGGGACGAATTCGACGAAGAAGAAACCACCACCACCGCCGCGCCGGCTGCCCCGCAAGCCGCTGCTGCCGCAAACGACGCACCGGCCAAGCTCGACAAGGACGCCGCCGGCTCCGTCGAAGAAGCCCGCGCCGTTGCCTCTGACGACTCCGCCGCGGTCGCCCGCGCCAAGAAGGCCCTGGACGACCTCGACATCCAGGAAGGCCTGGATGAACTGGAAGGCGAGTCCGCCCGCGTTCACGTCGGCGACAAGCAGATGATCAACGCCCGCGCCGACCTCAACCAACTCGTACCCTTCAAGTACGACTGGGCCTGGCAGAAGTATCTGGATGGTTGCGCCAACCACTGGATGCCGCAGGAAGTGAACATGAACGCCGACATCGCCCTGTGGAAGAGCCCGGACGGCCTCTCCGAGGACGAGCGCCGCATCGTCAAGCGCAACCTCGGCTTCTTCTCCACCGCCGACAGCCTGGTCGCCAACAACCTCGTGCTGGCCGTGTACCGCCTGATCACCAACCCCGAGTGCCGGCAGTACATCCTGCGCCAGGCCTTCGAAGAGGCGATCCACACCCACGCCTACCAGTACTGCATCGAATCGCTGGGCATGGATGAAGGCGAGATCTTCAACATGTATCACGAGATCCCGAGCGTCGCGAAGAAAGCCTCCTGGGGCCTCAAGTACACCCGCTCCATCTCCGACCCAACCTTCCAGACCGGCACCGTCGAGACAGACAAAGAGTTCCTGCGCAACCTCATCGCTTACTACTGCGTACTCGAAGGCATCTTCTTCTACTGCGGCTTTACCCAGATCCTCTCCATGGGCCGCCGCAACAAGATGACCGGCACCGCCGAGCAGTTCCAATACATCCTGCGCGACGAGTCCATGCACCTGAACTTCGGCATCGACGTGATCAACCAGATCAAGATCGAAAACCCACACCTGTGGGACGCCGAGATGAAGGACGAAGCGACCCAGATGATCCTCCAGGGCACCCAACTGGAAATCGAATACGCCCGCGACACCATGCCCCGCGGCGTCCTCGGCATGAACGCCTCGATGATGGAGGACTACCTCAAATTCATCGCCAACCGCCGCCTGACGCAGATTGGTTTGAAGGAAGAGTATCCGGGCACCACCAACCCGTTCCCGTGGATGAGCGAGATCATGGATTTGAAGAAGGAGAAGAACTTCTTTGAGACGCGGGTTATTGAGTATCAGACGGGTGGTGCGTTGAGCTGGGATTGATTGTTTGGGCCCCTTAACCGGGGCCTTCTTCTGTAAGGACGCAGGCCATGACAGCGAGCATAACTTTACTTAAAGAAGCAAAAAAAGAGCTAAACGCTGCAAACAAGGCTCTTAAACAATGGAAGGATCCAAGTTCATTTGGGCAGGAAGGCGAATACACAAGCAACTCGCTAAAGGCCGGCGTCGACGCGATCCTGACGGATTTATCAGTACTACTTAGAAACGACGCCAGAATTATCAAAGAAACAGTGTTACAAGAAAGACAAAGCTTATCCAGCACCATCTCGAAGCTAACCGGCGCTATCACAGCCCAGAACGGCGCTCACATCGCCGTTTATCTCGACTCATTAAAACTCTTACTTAGACCATATAACTTAAGGGCAAGTGCAGAGAGAAAAGAAGAACTCATAGATCACTGCGACGAGCTCCAGCGCAAAGCGACAGAGCTCTCCATAAAGACAACGGAGACTGAGAGATTACTTTCAGACATAGAGTCAATTGCAGAACAAACCAACAATAAAAGTCAGCTATTGCAGACCCGTATCAGTGAGCTTGAGAGTGCAACTGAAAGCATTCCGGAAATGCTGGCTATAATTAGCGAGAAAGATGAATCCGCCGACGAACTTATTGCCAATATCTCAAATACCGAAGCCTCTTCTAAAGAAATACTTAGCCAGATAAAGGACGCAAGCTCCGTTATCGAAAATTTCGTCAAGAAAATTTCCCAACGCGAAATAGAACTTGAAAAGCAGACAGAAAAAACTGGTCTGTACGAAGAGCATCTGTCTAACCATCAAAAGCAGCACGAGAAACTGATTCAAAAAGCCGAAAGTTTGATAGAGCAGTCCCGCCAGGCGCTTGGATACGCCACTGCAGAAGGACTAAGCGCTGCGTTCCAAGAACATCACAACATCACCAAGAACGACTGGGCGGCAAAAGGCTGGGTGTGTAGCGCTGGAATTTTCCTGCTTCTAGCTATCGGTATTGGAGTATGGGTAGCAAGCGGATCTAACGGCGACTCATCTCTACCACTCATTATCGGACGGATAACGCTTATACCCCTGTGCGTCGCAGGGTCTTGGTTCAGCGCGACGCAATTTATTAAGCTGAAAAATCTTGCCGAAGATTATGCGTACAAAAGCGTTCTTGCAAAATCCCTCATTGGCTTTTCAGAGCAAATCCGACAAAGCGGAGAGGACTCTTCCGCCCATACGACGTACTTACAGCAGGTTTTAAGCGAAATACATAAAGATCCGCTACGAAATCGAAATTTCAAAACTGAAAAGGAAAATAGAGAATCAGTTTCGGCAAAAGAACTAGCCGATCAGCTGCTCACAACGAGCAAAGAACTGAATGAGACTATGTCAAAACTTGCTAAATCGGTAATCCCGAAAAGCGAATAGCGAGGTAGCGTGGAAGAAACGCGTGGAAAAGGCTTCGCCGTTTTCCACCCTACCTCCGGCAAGGTCGATGCGTCGGCGGTGCGGGCGGTTGAGATGGCGTAGCGAGCAGCCTGGAAGTGATGCGTGGCAAAGGCTTCAGCCGTTTTCCACCCTGCGTTAGCCAAACCGCCGATCGTTACCCAATCGCACAAACCGCTTGCTGACAACCCCGTCTACCGGCACATTGCCCGGCGCAATCATTTAGCCATCACAAGGACGCGACATGGCACGCCGCCGCAAGCAATCCCCTTTCGAAGACCTGATTGATCTCGCCGCTATGTTGCCTTGGTGGATAACCTTGCCGCTGGCACTCATCGCGTATCTGTGGCTCCACAGCATTGCCACTTCACCGATCCCGACACTCGCCAATCCTGCCGACTTAGGCAGTCACATGCCCGGCATGATGCTTCGCGCATTGGCGGTGCCCGCGCAGTACTTCCTCCCTGCTGCCCTGGTAATCGGAGCCATCGCCTCGATCTTTGGCCGCATGCGACGCAAGAAGCTGTTCGCTTCCGTCGCAAACAGCGAGAGCACTCTGGAATCCATCAGCTGGCGCGAGTTCGAATTACTCGTCGGCGAAGCATTCCGGCGCAAGGGTTTTACCGTTCAGGAAACTGGCCAAGGCGGAGCCGATGGCGGTATCGATCTGATGTTGTTGAAAGAGGGCGAAAAGTTCCTGGTGCAATGCAAACAATGGCGCCGCCATCTGGTGCAGGTGAACGTAGTGCGTGAGCTGTTTGGCGTGATGGCGGCCGAAGGGGCAAAAGGCGGATTCGTCGTGATTTCCGGTCGGTTCACCGAGGATGCCAAAACGTTCGCCCAGGGCAAGAATCTACAACTGATCGAAGGCGCCGAACTGAACGACATGATTCGTCAAAGCCGAGCGACTGCGGCGCGTCGAAACTCGCAACCCACAACTATCAAAACGCCTGACCAGGCTACATCGGTCTCGTCAGACCCACTCTTCCAACCCCGTCGCGCAGAACAACCTACCTGCCCTACCTGTCAGGCACCGATGGTTCAGCGCGTAGCAAAACGAGGAAGTAGTGTCGGCAACTCTTTCTGGGGCTGCTCGCAATTCCCGAAGTGCAGGACCACACGAAACGAGATGCCCGCGTAGGGGACATTTTTCATCAGCGTGCATGGCACTGCCTGGATGTCCCTGCCTTGCACGCTCCAGATAAAGCGTGTGAAATCGCCCGCTCGCTAGCCACCACCAAGGAGGGCCTTGTGGCCAAGTTCCTGAACACCAGCGCAACAAACTACTACCTAGAAGAAATGATCAAAACGGCCAAGGACCGCCTGATCTTGATCAGTCCGTTCCTGCGGCTTAACGAGCGGATCAAGGAGCTGCTGGAAGACAAGGATCGACTGAAAATCGATGTTCGGATTGTGTATGGAAAAAGCGAACTGCAACCCGAAGAGGTCAACTGGCTCAAGGGCCTGAGCTACATCCGCACGAGCTTCTGCAAGAACCTTCATGCGAAGTGCTACCTGAACGAAGAGAGCTGCATTATCACCAGCCTCAACCTCTACGAGTTCAGTCAGGTCAACAACAACGAGATGGGTATCTTCATCGACCGGCAGAACGATACTGACCTTTACCGTGACGCCTACGAAGAAGCCCAACGAATTATCCGCATCAGCGATGAAGTACGTATCTCCTTAGAGGTCGTGGCCAAGGACAGCGAGCCAGCCGCTGAAACAGACGACAGCGTGAACAAGCTGACCAGTTCAAAAATGGCGCAAAAACTAGGGCTGAAGACGCCCGAATTTCTCGAAAAGCTGTTAAGCCAAGGGCTGCTTGAGCTTCGCGACGGCAAGAACTACCTGACCGAAAAAGGTAAGGAAGCTGGAGGCGAGTTTCGCATGAGCCCAAAATTTGGTCCGTACTTCCTATGGCCAGCGGCGTTGGAAGTCTGAGCTTGCCAACGGCTAGCCGGAATAGCCGATACACGAACTATCAGGCGACACCAACCGCCCCTTTCAAAAGGGTGAGCGGAATCGACGTGGAAGGGGTTGAGCGGCATGGATGCCGCGAGAGCCGCGATGGGCCAGGGATGGCCCTTCGCGGCGTGCCCCTGGAATGGCGATGGAGCGAACGAACCCGGAGCGAAGCGCAGGGCCGGATGCAGGGGCAAGCGTTTTTGGTTACTTTTTCCGCGACTGGAAAAAAGTGACCCGCCCAGCAGGGCGGAACCAATGCGTCAATCACCCTCATAAAAAAGCGGCGGCACGGACCCAAAAAAAAACAACCAGCGAAGCTACAACTCGCACAACCCACCCGGCACCTTCATCACCCACTCCCTCACCGCCCGAACCGTCGAATCATCATGACGGCTTCCGGGATATGCGAGATGAACTGCTTGCCTTCCATCTCCGGTCCAAACGGCTGCATCAGCCGTCCCGCCCGCACCTCGTCTTCGATCAACTGCCTGCTCATAAACGCCACGCCTTGCGCGCCGATGGCAGCGGGGATGGCATGGCTTGCGTCGGAGAGTAAGGCCGGCACTGACGCCTGGCCCCGGCACGTTGAACAAAGGGGACAGACTTTTGCGAGGCCCTCTCTGCAGGTTATTCACGTTTCCTCCTAGCTCACCACCTAAGCCGCGCAGACATTAACCTCCCGAATCGCTGCACCCGAGCCGCTTCTGGGCGGGCCCTAGGAGCGTGCGAAGCCCACCGTCTCGATCTGCTGACAAGGGGACCCGAAGCACTCATGAGGGTCTGGAGAAGCAGGCGAAACCACGAATCGCCAGAATCGTGACTATCCTTTGGTCTCGACAGTCGCCGCCTCGTCAATCCGGGCCGCAGCAGTAAGAGGCAGCCCGAGGGATAATAAGCGCGCATGGACAGCTGTGATCATCATTGGAGGTAAAGCATGGCCGATAGCAGTGAAAGCCCGGCGGCAGGCGGGAACCTGATTGATACCGACTACCAGATTGGTCAGGACAATCTGGTCACGACCATCGGCCCCATTGAGGTCGACATCCATAATCCGGTTTTTGCGATCTCCGGGCTGATGACGATTGTGTTCGTCATTTTCACGTTGGCGTTCCCGGAACTCGCGACCGGCATATTCACAGCTGCGATGAGCTGGGTAACTGTCCGCTTCGACTGGCTTTTCATCCTGGCCTCCAACATCTTTCTGGTATTCGCCGTCGCTATTGCGCTCTCGCCCTATGGCAAGGTCAGGCTCGGTGGGCCTGATTCGAAGCCGGACTTCTCGCTGTTGGCATGGCTCTGCATGCTGTTTGCTGCGGGGATGGGCATCGGGCTCTTGTTCTGGAGCGTCGGTGAGCCGATGACGCATTTTGTTAGCTCCGTCGCGCCGGATGCCGGGAGCCCTGACAGCTGGGCACCGCTCGGGGGATTGCCCGGCGATGTCGAAGGCTCGGCCAGGCTCGGGCTGGCCGCCACGCTCTATCACTGGGGGCTCCAGGCGTGGGCGATCTATGCAGTCGTCGGGCTTGCGCTGGCGCTCTTTGCCTTCAATAAAGGCCTGCCGCTGGCGATTAGGTCTACGTTCTATCCCATCTTCAAAGAGCGGGTCTGGGGCTGGGTCGGCCATGCCATCGACATACTGGCGGTGCTGGCGACCCTCTTCGGGCTCGCGACCTCGCTTGGGCTTGGCGCCGAGCAAATCAATGCTGGGCTGTTCTTTCTCTACGGCGTGCCCGTGTCCGCAACGACCAAGATCGTGTTGATCACGCTGATTACGGGCATCGCGACCGTTTCAGTTCTGCGTGGGCTTGAGGGGGGCGTCAAGAAGGCTTCCGAGATCAACATGATCATGGCGTTCGTACTGCTGATCGCCGTGTGCGTATTTGGCCCGACTGGCGCGATCGTCGAGCGAGTCGCGGACTCGGTGGTCAGCTATTTCGCCTATCTGCCGGCGCTGTCGCAGCCCTTCAGCCGTGAAGACGAGAACTACGCACAAGGCTGGTCCTCGTTCTACTGGGCGTGGTGGGTATCGTGGTCGCCCTTCGTGGGGATGTTCATTGCCCGAGTCAGCCGCGGCCGTACGGTGCGCGAGTTCATGATTTGCGTGCTGATCGTCCCGTCAGCCGTCTGCATTCTCTGGATGTCGATCTTTTCCGGTGTCGCGTTCGACCAGTACATCAATGACGGCTATCGCGCTGTGGCGGATGCGGCGCTGGAGGTCAAGCTGTTCGCGATGTTCGACGTGATGCCATTCACTCAGGCGATGTCCCTGTTGGGCATCGTTCTGGTGGCGGTGTTCTTCATCACCTCATCGGACAGCGGCTCACTGGTCATCGATACCATCACGTCCGGCGGCAAGGACGACGGGCCCATCCCTCAGCGCGTGTTCTGGTGCATTTTCGAAGGTCTGGTCGCCATCGCCCTGCTGTTGGGCGGAGGCCTCAAGGCCTTGCAGTCCATGGTGGTCACGACCGGCTTCCCGTTCACCTTCGTGCTGCTGCTGATGTGCGTCAGCATCGTCATCGGCCTGCGGAGCGAGCTCAGGGTACCGCGCCCAACGGTTGTGAAGGCGCGATAACACCGCGCCGCGTCATCCTCCTCCTCGTTGCCCGTTAGCGAGGTGGAAGGTGGGCAGCTCGCTAGTAGCCTGGAAGTTACGCGTGGAACAGGCTTCGCCGTATTCCACCCTACGGTCGAGCCTCGGGTAGCGTGGCTCGGCTTTGCCGGTATCAGCGCCCTACCTCACACAACCCACCCGGCACCTTCATCACCCACTCCCTTACCGCCAGAACCGTCGGATCGTCCCGACGGCTCTCCGGATAAACCAGATGGAACGGCTTGCCCGCCATCTCCGGCCCAAACGGCTGCATCAACCGCCCTGCCCTCACTTCATCCTCGACCAACTGCCGGCTCATCAAAGCTACGCCTTGAGCACCGATGGCGGCGGAGATGGCGTGGGTTTCGTCGGAGAAGACCAGCCCAGCGCTGACGTCCAGCCCCGGCACCTTGGCGAGCTTTTGCCACGCGGCCCAATGAATTGGCGCTGAGGCGGCACCCCGTGCGTGGAAGTGGATCAGCGGGTGGTTGGGCAAGTCGGCGGCGTCACGCAAGCCCAGCAGCGGGCTGCAGATCGGGACGAAGGTATTGTCGATCAGCTTCTCCGCCACCAGCCCGGGCCAGCGGCCGTCACCGTAGCGGATGGCCATATCCGCCGTAACGCCATCCAGCGCCACCGGCTCGTGCGAGGTATGGAAGCGCAGGTCGATATCCGGATGGGATTCGCGCAGCAGGCAGACCCAGGGCACCAGCCAGCGCACGGCGATGGCCGGTGTGGTACTGAGGGTAATCGCCTGCCGGCAGGGCCCGGCGCTGAGGCGGTCGACCGTGGCGCTGATGCTGTCGAACGCGGTCTCCAGCGTCTGTTGCAGCTCACGCCCCTGAGCGGTCAGCTCCAGCTGCCTGGGTTTGCGTAGAAACAGCGCCACGCCGAGGGATTCTTCAAGCGAGCGAATCTGGTGGCTGATGGCCGTAGCGGTAACGTTCAATTCCTCGGCAGCCTGCTTGGCGCTCTCATGGCGGGCGGCCGCTTCGAAGGCACGCAAGGCGGATAGCGAAGGTAACCAGCGGTGCGCCATGGCTGAGTATTCCTCATCTGTAACTGGAAGAAATGGTCGTTTGTCGCCCACAGAGGCTAAACCTAGTCTGGGTCTACCGCGAATGACAGATGAATTCAGTCACACAGGAGACCCACCATGACACACCTTCTGCACCTCGACGCCAGCGCCCGCCCCGGTTTTGCCGGCACGGATGAGCACGGTTCCCACAGCCGTCATCTCAGCCACCGCTTCGTCAGCCAATGGCGCGCCCATCGCGCGCAGGACAGCGTGACCTATCGGGACATCGGCCAGAACCCGCCCTCCTTCATCAGCCACGACTGGATCGCCTCCTCCTTCACGCCTGAAGATCGTCGTGAAGCATGGATGAAGGAAACATTGGCCGAGAGCGACCGGCTGGTCGATGAGCTGATCGGGGCGGATGTACTGGTCATCGGGACGCCGTTTTACAACTTCGGCATGCCCGCCGCGCTCAAGGCGTGGGTCGACCTCATCGTGCGCCCGGGAAGGACGATTGAGATCGACGAAACCAAACTACCCGAACCCTACGTCCCGCTGCTGGCGGACCGCCCACGGCATGCGGTCATCCTCACCGCCCGCGGGGGCATCGGCTACGGTCCTGGTGGCGAGATGGCGCAGATGAACAATCTTGAGCCGAACCTGGTGACGGCGCTCAACTTCATCGGCATCACCCGCATCCATCAGATCGCGATTGAAGGGCAGGAAACCGGGGGCGAGGTGTTGGCGACCTCGGTAGAGCAGGCGCAACGTGAGGTGGATGTGTTGGTTGCGGAACTGCAAGCGGCGCTTGCCACGGCGCCGGTGAGCTCCCATCAGCAGAGGCAGGTCGAACCCGTCTAGCCACACAGCCGCCCCGTTCGCCCCGCGATGGACAGAAGCCAACGCCAGTCTCAGGCGTCGGGTGCGCTGTCTGGCGTGGTGAAGGGACGACGGCTGGATACGAGCTTGCGTGCTGTATCCACGAAAGGCATCACGATCAGACTGTAGAGCGTCAGGTAGCGGTGCGAGTCGCGTTCGGCGGTGCCGAATTCGATGCGTTCAGGCACGGGGCTGGTGACGTAGAGGGTGCCGAACATCCAGTCCCACAATGACAGGTTGGTGCTGAAGTTCTTGTGGAAATGCCGCGGCGCATCGCTGTGGTGAATCTGATGCTGGGCTGGGCTGTTGAAGATGTGCTCGAGGCGCGGCCCGAATGATAGCCACACATGACTGTGCCGCAGGTTCGAGGCCAGGCCATTGAAGATGAATACCAGATAGGTCACGCCGAACAGGGTGTAGCGGCTGATCTCCCCGCCGCAGACATACCAGAACGCACCGGCATAGGCGCCGAGGAAAACCAGATCGACGAGCCTGCCGACCACTTTTTCCAGAAAATGGACGCGGCTCGCCGTCAGCGGAACCATCACCGGCGCCGAGTGATGGACCTTGTGAAACTCCCACAGCCAACTGCAGTGAAAGGCGCGATGAACCCAATAGTGGGTAAAGTCGCTGATCAGGAATACGCCGAGCCCATACAGCAGCGCCAGCGACAGCGACAGGTTGTGCCCGACCTGGGGCCGCTCGCCCCACAGGTTGGTGAAGAAGCTGATGTAGTCGCCCGAGCGGAGGATGTAAGGGTCGACCAGGCCCACAATGGGCACCACCAGCAACACCTTGATGACCCCACGCACGAAGTAATAGCGGTAATCGAGCAAGGCCGAACGGTGCAGGTGCACCCTATTCCCACCGATGAACTGCCAGAACGAGGGTGCGTCAGTCAGGCCGCGGCGTGATCGGTAGCGAAACAGGCCATAAGCGGTGGCGTAGGAGATGGCAAGAAACAGCACGCCAAGGCGGCCGTTCAGGTCGAAAACGCCGAGAAACTGCTCGATCAGCGGTTCGGCAAGGTAGTGATGGAGGGATTCAAGAACGCCCATGTCTGGCCGCCTCAAAAAAGAAGTCGCGGATTATAGGGCCATGCGAAACGACTCGTATATGCGAATCTTTATCAGCCGCAAGAACGGGTATCTCGGCCTTTGAGGCGCTTGTGTAGAAAGATGTGACGGCGTGACGCGCGCCGGCCAATACGGCCGCTCACGGATCAGCGGCAACGCCGCGGGGCAAGCAATAGCTGCCCCTGAAGTCGCGAACTGCAGTGCGCCGGGGCGCTTCTGGGCAGGTGCTTGGCTGACAAAGCCGCCATCATGGCCGCAGCGTCCGGACGCGGCTTAGAGCGAGGCCGCGCCAGGGCAACGACAGGCGCCGGCAGCGGTAACGGAGGACCCACGATTGAACGATTCAGCGCGCGGCCTGCTTCTGGTAAGCAGCGGCATCGTCGTACTCAGTTTCGATGGCCTGTTGGTGCGCCTGGCACAGGCCGATGGTTGGAGCATCGTGTTCTGGCGGGGGCTGTTGATGTTTCTGGCGCTGGGTGCGTTCTCGCTGTCGGCCAAAAGCCGGGCAAGTCTCAAGGCGCAACCGCTGATCAGCGCCGCCTCGGCCTTGCTGTTGGCCTTTACTTCGATCTTTTTCGTGCTCGCGGTCATTCATACAACGGTGGCCAACGTGGTGGTCGTGCTCAGCACGGCGCCCCTGTTCGCCGCCCTGTTCACACGCTTTTTCCTGGGCGAGTCGGTGGCGTTGCACACCTGGCTGGCCATCGGCGTGGCGGCGCTGGGGATCATGGTGGTCTTCGCCGGAGCCTTCACCGCCACCGAGCTGGCTGGCAACGGTTATGCGCTGTTGTCCTCGGCAGCCGTGGGCGCCAATCTCACCCTGCTGCGCCGCCACCCCGCCATCGAACGGATGCCCCTCATTGCGCTCGGTGGCCTGGCGGCTGCGCTGATTGCCTGGCCCAAAGCCGAGCCGTTGGGCCTGGAGATGACGAGCTACTGGGCGCTGGCAATCATGGGCCTGATCCAGATGCCGCTGGCCACGTTGTTGATCAATAACGCTACCCGCTATCTGCCCTCTGCGGAAGTAGCGCTCTTCTATCTATTGGAAAGCGTGCTGGGGTCGCTGTGGGCCTGGTATTTCCTGAACGAGACACCCGCAACGTCAACGCTTTATGGCGGCGCGCTGGTCATTGCGACACTGGTGGTTCACGCCGGACTGAGTCTGCGTCGGCGCCCCGCATCGCACGGCCCGTCCCGCCCCGGCGCGAAACCCTGTCTGGTGGCAGACAAGTAAACCGCAAGGGAGACGCCATGCGCGCCGGGAGCCTCCGTTAAGTCGCTGCGGCCGCGGATCAGCCGCGAGATAAGCGCCGAAGCGCGTCAGGCTTAACAGCGAAAGCAGCGAGTGGACACTTCACAGACCGATACCGCCCCTGGCGAACTGCCAACGGCGCTTGGCCGATCGCCCGTGAGGTGACGTACATCGAAACACCCGGTGTCCCTGTAAGCCCCGTCCTTGCGCCATAAAGTGCATTGGTCGGAAAAGTATGGGGCGACCTCAAGGCTTGACAGACCCGTGCCGATAACGTCT
>TARA_R100000541_G_scaffold59235_1_pt1 | contig 38797 bp, 37 predicted proteins | sample TARA_R100000541 | Tara Oceans TARA_R100000541 (sample SAMEA2621416) | marine metagenome | biome: marine biome (ENVO:00000447); feature: surface water layer (ENVO:00002042); material: "saline water (ENVO:00002010), including plankton (ENVO:xxxxxxxx)" | depth 5 m | reverse complement strand
TTCGCGCCAATAATTCTTGTCGGGAGTTTTTGGTACTTTTGTCGGCACAAAAGTACAGGAATCGAAATACAATATGAGCTAACTCATAAATCCAACATCCCTCGGATTCAATCGAGAACTGTCGATTGAATCATCTCCTTTCGAAGGGAGAATTACTTTAATATCTTTAGAATTCCATCCTTAACCCCAACCAAGCTCTCCACATCATTAAAGTGCTCAATTCCTTCTCCCATTACAAATAGAGGGACTTCATTTCGTGTATGAGTTTTTACTGACAGATCTTCCAGGTTTCCATGGTCACTGGTTATAACCAATACATCTCCACTTCTTTTGTGTTTGATAATATGCAGCAGAAATTCATCCAATGGTTGAAGAACTCTTCGGGCATCATCGATGCTTTTGTTATGGCCGGCTTTGTCAGTAAGATAATATTCGTACAAAACCAGATCGTGATCCGGAACAATATTCAGTAATCGTTTTGCTGCATCCGTTGCTGTGATTTTTGGAATATTTATATCCAATCTTTCTCGCCAGGCATTTTGGACGATCTCTGCAGTCAGTGCTTTTTCTGCCAGAATATCATCCGTAGAATTCAAATGCATTTCAGCACTTTTGGTCATGAGCGTTGTACAGCTCCATCTATTTCTCCGATTTGCGTGCTCAAAGAAAATAGGAGGATATGCATTCATGAAATATGGTTTCTTTCCCTCTTCTTTAGCCGCCTGAAAAACACTCTGCTCTTTCAGTAAATGTTTTATTCCGGAATGAGGAAATGGACCAAAATGCTTTCCAATAACTTTGGACGCATTTTTGCCAGAAAATAGAGTTGTTTGCCCTGTTCCGCTTTGAGGAAGTCCTTCAACCCCAAGATTAGCATCGATCGCCTTATATAATTGATTTGAAGATTGTACTCTTTTTCCATTCTTAAAAAAATTCTCTCCGGAAAGGATCTGAAAGCTTTCATAAGAATCTATGAGGAAAGGATTTTCTTTGCCTTCATTCCCTACTCCTACTCCATCAATAAAAATGAAAATTACAGCCAAATCACTTCTCCAATATCAGTGTAACCGGACCATCGTTTATTAATTCAACATCCATCATTGCACCAAACTTTCCGGTTTGAATACTTAGATCCGAATGTTCTTTAAAATAAGAGATCATTTCCTCATACATCGGCTCAGCTTTATCCGGTTTGGCTGCTTCTATAAAACTTGGTCGCGTTCCCTTTTTTGTATTACCGTATAATGTAAATTGCGACACTACTAAAAGTCCTCCGCCCACATCACTGACCGAAAGATTCATTTTTTCTTCTTCATCTTCAAATATCCGCAGCTTCAGGATCTTCTCACACATCCATTCCAGTTGTTCTTTAGTATCATCCTGATGGATTCCCACCAGTAATAATAAACCCTCTTCAATAGCTCCGGTAATTTCATTTCTGACGGTTACCGATGCCGATTTTACGCGCTGAATTACAACTTTCATATACTAAAATTATGTGGATTACTATGTGGAATACTTACTAACAAAAACTGGATAACTAAAATCGTTCAAAGTTCTCAACAAGTTTCCACAATTTGTTCACCTAATCAACATTCAAAAAGAATAACTTTTGCTGTTGAAGAGCTTCAGCTGATTTATATGTACAAAACAGATACACTTGTTGATAACAAAAAATATCGTCTTATAAATTACTGTTTTTTATAAGAAATATATCAACATTAATATCCACAATGTTTTGTCAAGCGATGTAGAGAAAAAGAATAACTTTGTTATCCACAAATCCACACTTTCTACTACTATATATTAAATTTATAAATCTCATTTTATTTGTCTTTTAGGATGTGGATAAGAAGTGAGAAAAAGGATTCTCAAAGAGTTTTATAAGAACGTATATTTAAGCAATAAAAAAATCCTGATCTCATGGATAAAAGATACCCTATTGGAAATTTTGATTACGAGAAAGATCACGATCTGAATGATGCAGAAATGTACATCGAACAGATCAAAGAACTTCCTTCAAAAGTAAGAGCTCTTGTTTCTGAATTATCAGAAGAGCAATTGAATACTCCGTACAGAGAAAATGGTTGGACTCCCGTTCAGGTTATACATCATTTGGGAGACAGCCACCTGAATTCATTGTGCAGATTCAAACTTGCTATGACAGAAGAAAATCCTACGATTCGTCCCTACAATGAAGCTGCCTGGGCAGTTTTAGGTGATTATGAGCTGATGAGTGTTGAAGAAGGATTAAATTTTCTGGAAGCAGTTCACTTAAAGTGGGTTGCTATCTTTAAAACAATTAAAAAAGATGATTGGAATCGAACATTTCAACATCCGGAATCGGGAATTAATTATAAACTTATAAATGCCTTAGCGATGTATGCTTGGCATGGAAATCATCACTTAGCTCATATTGAACTTGTAAGGTAAAGATCTGTAACAACGAGCTTCCCCTCCGATTGAGGGGATTGAGGGGGTGGGTCCGAACTGATAAAATTTATTTTAAAAACTCTATCAAATGACAAAAAAGACATTTACATACAAAGATTCAGGCGTAGATATCAAAGCCGGAGAAGAGCTTGTTAATTCTATAAAAGGAGTAGTTAAAGAGACTCATGGTCCTGCGGTGCTTTCCAATATTGGTGGTTTTGGTGGATTTTTTAAACCGGATATGGGAGCTTTTAAAAATCCTGTATTTGTAAGTTCTGTGGATGGTGTTGGAACCAAATTGATAGTGGCGTTCAAGGCCGGAAAATATGATACCGTTGGACAAGATCTGGTAAACCATTGCGTGAATGATATTGCGGTTTGTGGGGCAACTCCTTTGTTCTTTCTGGATTATTTTTCTACCGGAAAACTTGAGCAAAATGTGGGTTATGATGTAATCAAAGGTTTTGCTACAGCGTGCAAAGAAAACAATGTGGCTTTGATAGGTGGTGAAACTGCCGAGATGCCGGATATTTACGGGGAAGGTGAATTCGATCTGGCGGGAACCATTGTCGGAATTGTAGATGAAGACAAAGTGATTAACGGAGCAGGAATTGAAAAAGGAGATGTTCTTCTTGGATTCAAAAGTTCGGGTTTACACACCAATGGATATTCACTTGCAAGAAAAGTGTTATTCAGTGAGTACGATGTAAATGATCATGTAGAAGAACTTGGATGTACCGTTGCAGAAGAACTATTGCAAGTTCACCGATCTTATTTAGGATTGATATCAGAGTTAAAAGAAATGGATGGCGTAAACGGTTTCTCTCACATAACCGGTGGCGGAATGGTAGGAAACACCAAACGAATTTTACCTGAAGGATTGTCTTTAGATATTAATTGGCAAGGATGGGAACGTCCTGCGGTTTACAAATTGATTCAAGAAATAGGAAATGTACCTGAAGAAGATATGCAGGCAACGTTCAATCTTGGAATTGGATTGGTTTGTGTGGTTTCAGCAGATAAAGCTGCTGAAGTAAAAGCAAAAGCTGAGGAATTAGGAGAAGAGGTTTTTGAGGTAGGGAGTGTAATTAAGAATTAAGGATTATGAGTTTTGAATTAGAGCTTTGGGATGGAGAAATACATGAATCTGTATCAAAGGAAATAATTCTATCAAGGCTTGAAGAGTTAAAAGGGAAAGAGAAGAGATATTTAGTTATAAAGAAAAATTTTCGTTCGTCAATAAGAATTGAAATATATGGACTTAATAAATTTCATTTATATGTAGAGAAACTTCATAAGATTAAACAGTCCGTTCAACCAGTTTCAAAAAATATATGCAAGAAATTAGTATCAGACTTTTTAGGTGGTAATAAAAACTGGGATAAAGGAATAAGATTTACTGAAATAGAACCTTTTGAACCTAAAGTTGAGAAAGAAATACCTTTCAAAAAAAGAAGTTTAGAAGAGTTAGAGGATATAGAAAGGAAGAGTTTAGTATTATTGATTGGAAGCTTATTAATTTCCTTAGGAGCAGGTTTTTACATGTATTCTAAATGGAATAATATGATTGATATGGATGTGAGAATATATTCTCTTGGAATGGGCGGAGCTATATTTGGACTGGGACTTTTTGTTTATACAATATTTGATTTTTTTGAAATAAGAGATGAGATAAATAAAAAGAAATGAGAAAATTATCTCTATTAACAGTTCTTCTTTTTTGTTCCTGTTTTCTCATTCCAAAAGAAGGTCAGTTTGATGTTTATAATCCTTATGAAGAAGCCTATTACTTAAAAATTTATCAAGGCAGTGAAGTCGTGATAGAAGAAAGTTTAAATGATAGCTCTTTAAATGAAGCAATATTGTTAACTCCCGGGGAATCATATTTATTCAAATTAAATAAGCCTTATAAGGATTCAGATAGATTAATGATCTGTATTTTTTCAACTAAAAAGAATAAAGATAATGAGTACGAATTAATCAAAAGCACAAGAGTAACGGTAAAATTTATGAGAAAGAGTTTTTGGACGGATTGGGAACTCTAAAACAAAATTAATAGACTAACTTATCACAGTTCTTGTACTAAAGACTTCTTTGAAGAATAAAATTGAAAATCACATCATGGATCATCCTGAACTTGTTTCAGGATCTTTGTGAGGAATAGATCTTGAATATATCTTACTAATCAAGAGCAAAGGCTATGTCTATTTTCTTACTAACTCCGAATATTTAGAATTAGTAGATTAGTCTGAGAAATTAAGACATTGATTTTGGAGTCTAAAATATAGCCATTCCGTAAGATCCCGAAATAAATTAGGGATGACCTTATTCTTTAATACAGGTGAAATTATCAACGAAATATAAACATACAAAAGGATGATAAATCTAAAATCAACCATACTAGTAGTTATTCTCCCTTTAATTGCTTTATCAGGGTGTGTTTCTACAAATAAAACGGCGAGTTTTAAAGGAACAGAATTCTATACTGAATCCGGATCCAAAGTTGTAGTTGGGGAATTATTAACCGAACAAGGATTTCCTGTTGATCATATTGAGATAAAGGTGAATAAAGAATTCATTAATTATCCACAAGTAGCACAAAGAGCAGGAATAGAAGGTGTTGTAAGGATTTATATTGACGTTTCAGAACAAAGTAAAATTGAAAAGACCAGAGTTACCAGAGGAATTGGTGGGGGTTGTGACGAAGCTGCATTGAACCTGATAAGAAACTCCGAATTCATTGTTACTTCAAAAAGTACTAACAACAATACAGTGAGCGAGCGGTACTATATTTCTATTTTGTATGTGTTGTGATTAAAACCAAAAAACTTGTTCCAAAACTCTACTTTGAAAAGGAAAAAAGCTCCTCTCCCAATGAATTTATCCCCGAGTTTCAAATATCCTTCATTTAGTTTATAAACGGACATTTACTTTTGTTCCGCTGCTTCTATTCATCAGCACAGGTGCTAGTACCAAAAGCTCCCAAATACAATCTTTTTTAGATTTGTAAGTTCTTATGATATCTTTAAAGCATTATTTTCTTTAATTAAACTTATCGCCCAACAATGAGAAGATCCGTACTTGTAGTATTACTATTGCTCTACTCTTCTTTTCTTTATGCTCAGACGACCAATGAAGATCATTATGAGAAAGGAATAGAATTATACCATGAGGGAGATTTAGAAGAAGCGCTACAAACATGGGTTGATGCTTTTTACGAAATAAAAGACACATCACTAATAGACCCAAGAATAGGAAGTACATTTATTGAATTGGTTGCCAGAAACCGAATGACCAGTTTTTATCAAGCTGCTACAGAAATGTATTACTGGGCACTTTCTTCAACCGGGGAAGGTGAAAAAGAAGATTTTTTAAGGAAGGAGATCCTCAAGAACGAACCAATTTTCGATGAATATGAATTCGATGATATTGAAAAGCTTCTTAAAAAAGACACCCACCATGCTGCTAATGCTATATTGAGAAAATGGGAAAGTATGGACCCAACTCCAGGGACAAGAACAAATGAACGGTTGATTGAACACTGGGAAAGAATAGTTTATTCAAAAGAATATTTTACTAAAGCTGATAATACAATATTTGGTACAGACGACAGGGCTAAGCTTTACATAAAGTATGGAAGACCAGAATTGATATTCAAAGGGACACTGGAGCATGATACCGGAGTGATTTATTCAAGTGTAGCAACAGTTGCTGACCCATCGAGCGATGAAGTAAAAAAACTTCTGGAAGAAATTTTGAAGAGCCATTATCCTGCAGAATATGAAGTGTGGATATATCCCTTTCTATCAAATGAGGGAAGGCTTGTTAAGATCTTCGGAGAAAAAAATTCGACACTTTCTTTTCAGGAAATAGAAGTTGTTTCAGATTTTATACCATCATTTGCGTTCAATAAATCAAAAGGCTATTCCGCTCCGGGGGGCACCTATACTCCGGGATTTTTTTTACTACACAGTTATCTGGAACAGCTGAGTACTTTTGATAGTTATTTTTCCGGTCAATTTATTGAATTAAATCAAATTCTTTCTTTTCCAACCGAGGGTATGACTACTGTTAAATTCTATACAGATGGAGGTTGGGTTTTTCCTTTTGTTAGAAAAGAAGAAGCAGAAATGCATAGAATTAGTATGGATGCTCCAACATCAGAGTCAACGTATTTTAAATCCCTGGATGAGATTGATGTAGATGTTCGTGAATATGGATTCTATGACGAAGAAGGAGAACCATTTACATTTTATGTAATGAACAGCTACCCTTTGCCAAGAATGCTGGACTATATGTCGAAGCAGGAAAGAGAAGACCTAAAAGATTACTCAATAACTCATTCAGTTTCTTTGTTGAACGAAGACCTGATGGGACTTCAGAAAATGATCGATGATCCGGAACTTCCACTTTTAACAAAAGCAATGGCTCATCCTGCTCAGTCAATTTTTAAAGTATCATCCAAATTTAACTACGAAAATATTGCCTTTTCAATTCAGCTGTATGATAAACTAGAGTCAAACGAACCCGGAGATAGCCTGCTTCCAAAATCCCTTTTGGCCTCGGGAAAATTTGATATTAGTGAAACGAATAACCCAAAACCTGTTAATGAATTTGATCTTTCGGACGTGATGTTAGGTTACCAGTTGGGTGAAGCTAATTTTCAGGATGAAATTCCATTCCTGATAGCTATTGATGATAAAATACCAGACTTCTCAAACTTGTTTATTCATTTTCAGGCAGTAAATCTTTCACTGAATTCAGAACAAATATCAAACCTGAGTATTGAGCTTAGCGTAGAGGAAAAGAAAAGAGGACTGGGAGTATTTAGAAGAAGCAAAAAGAATTCAGTTACAGCAAATTATCAAGGATCATCGAGTCAAATAAGAGAAAGTTTAGAATTTGAATTGGTAGACAGGGAAGCGGGCAAATACGAACTAACCATTAAATTCACAGATAAGAATTCAGGAATTTCGAAGTTAAAAAAGCTTCCTTTCGAGTTAGTTGATACAGAATAGAGATATTGCACAAAAAGGATCTGTATATCAAGTCTCCCGTTAAAGCGAGAACCGCATCTGCACCAATAAAATAAACCGCTGATATTTAATCAGCATACATTTGAATAAACCGCTCTTCAGCCTCAGTTTCTCCTATCAAGACAAGTTCGCTGTTTTCCGGAATAGGATCTGTAGGATCAGGATTAATTATCTGTTCTCCATCTCTGGTATAGGCAATTACATTACATCCAGTGTTGTGACGGATGTCCGCTTCGATGATCGTTTTACCGGCAATCTTAGAAGGAGTTTTTAAACTGAATACATTCAGTCCTTCGGCGATCATAATAATATCATTGTCTTCATAAATATTGAAAATGGCGTTGGCTCCCATCGTTGCATAAGACATTACAAAATCGGCTCCGGCGCGATGTAACGAACTCACATTTCTTTCCAGAGTGGAACGGGCAACAATGTGAATATTTGGGCGAAGGTGGCGACAGTAAATAGTGAGATAAATATTAATATCATCCTGATTAGTACTGATTATGACACTATGAGCCTTGTCAATTCCGGCTTTTTTAAGCGTATTGATATCGTTGGCATCTCCAAGAATGAAATTCTTTTCATTCAGAATTCGGTCGGGATTCTTATCAACAATTTTGAATTTGATATTCCGGCGCTTTAAGTGATAAGCAGCTGCTCTACCCACACGCCCTCCTCCAATAATAATCACAGGTTCTTCACTTATGGCATAGATACCAAACAACTCATCATATCTTCGAAGTTGATCTACAGAACCGGCCATCATGATCACACTTTGTTCGCTGATCACGGTATCCGGATGAGAGCCGAGAAAATGTCCTCGTTCCCAAATTCCAACAATATTGATTCCAAGTTTTTCCCTGAGTTGTGATTCACGAAGTGTTTTTCCAACAAGCGGAGTGTCGTAAGCAGTGGCTTCAGCAATTACAATATCTCCAAGTCTTCCAATGGTATGAACACGGGCATCCTGTCCAAGCACCCGCCTCGATAAAGCCCTTCCAAGAAGATTTCCCATATGTAGCACATGATCACATCCGGCGAGTTTCAGAATATCAATAGAATCGTGAGAGTTGGCAGTAGCAATAATTTTAATATGCTCGCTGTTTTCTCTTACAGTGTGAGCTACGTTAGTATTGAACATATCAGAGCCGTTGGTAACCACCATTGCCGCCTGATGAATTTGTAGCTTACGATAAGTTTCGGGATTGTCAGCTTCACCAACCATAACTCTGTATCCGTTATCAAACAATTCCAGAGCTTCTGTCAGGTCCTGAACCAAAAGCACATATTCCTTGTGATATTGTTTAAGTTTTTCAACAAGGGCTTTTGTAATGGGATCAAAGCTGGCAATAACCACATGGTTTTTTGTAGTTGGAGGAAGTTCTTTGGGAGCTCTTGCGCGTGATTGCGCTTCCATCCACGGAGCATAAAAGAATTCTATGAAGGTAAAGGGCAACATTATCAACAGAACGATAATACCTGAACCTAAAACCACCATTGAAAAGAAACGCCCCAGATCAGAAGTAAAGGTTATATCTCCGAAACCCAGTGTACTCATGGTTACCAGAGTCCAGTAAAATCCTGTCATCCAGCTGTGTTGCTGACCCTCTCTTTCCATAATTATATGGAAAAGGACTCCATAAATGGTGATGAGAAGAACAAGAATACCAAGAAACTTGAGAAGGCGTGCTATATTAACCTTCGTATTCTTATTAGAAATAAAGTAAGAGATCTGTGATGAAAAAAACTTCATGTAGTAAAGATAGTTTGTCTTGGCCTAATAAAGACAAAAAAATCTGCATTTCTAATTCCAACAAAAAATAAATTTCTCACTTTTCTTATGATTTTCCTGTCGCCCAAGAACTGATTGATTTAATAACTATCTAAACTGGTCACAAAAAAAAGATTCTGTTTCCCATTCATTATTTAAAAGTGAAGGGAGAGTTTGAATTTCCATCACAATTGAAAACTCATGCTCAGATCGGGTACAAAGGGTATTAAAAAGAGAAATGTATGCATCACGTTCGGAATAGAAAGGAACGTTTAATTCGGAATAAGAATAAGAATGAACAGATATCTTATTTTCCTCATCGAATTTTAGATGTGTTTTTTCCTTAAAGTTTGATTTAAAAGTTTCATCTACATAAAGAAAAGCACGGTCGTTTTTTCCGGAAAATAAATTAAAAGAGGGATAACCGGGCCATAGATCAAAAAAGTTACCAGCAGGCAAAATTAAAAAAAGCAAAATAGCTAAGCCTTTTGTAAGGTATTGATTACTAATAATATGGATGGTTTCTTTATTCCAAAACAATAAAACCAATAAGACCATCATTCCAAGATTCCAGGGTATTATAATTGTGTTATAAGTAAAAGAACCAAGAATTACTTCAAACAGAATCAAAAAATGCATTGCCAGAAGCAGAAATACAGAAAATTTCCTTGTAGAAACTAAAATTAACCCAATGCCCATTAAAGCTTCCATCAAAGGAATTGAATACCCAAGAACGCCGAGCTCTGGAACAGGAAGCTGAGGAAGAATTTCAGAAATAAAACCGGCATTTAATTTATGAAGACCAGACCAGGTATAAATGCCAATGAAGGAAATTCTAAATAAAGTGAGCAAACTTTTTTCTGTAAAGACTTGAAGTCTGTGCAACAAGATAAAGCACAAGAGCACAAAAAAGATATACACCCACGGTTGCCAACGATTCTGGTCCTGAAGGCAAAATATCACTAAAAAAGAAAGAAATAATACTAAGGAATGAGTAGAGAATTTAAAATCCAAAATAGAGAGCAGTCCTGAAACGAAAAGTATGCTCAGAAAACAAAAATGAACCCATCCTCCGGTAACTAAAAAATCTAAAACGGGAAGAACAGGAAATAAGCGGTCGTTTGTCCACAGAGGAAAGGAAACAAAGAAACAGAAAAAAAGGGAGACAATAATAATTATCTGCAGCTTTTTAGGCCGGCGGTTTTTCTTGTAAATCAACTAATATAAAGTGTAATTTTATTTAATGGCGAATACTACATCGGTAATATGAGCATCGCTTTCGGTTTCTTGGGGATTAGTAATGTACTGCTCCCAGGGATGAATTCCCCGTTTTGTTTTAAATTCCTTGCCTCTAGCCATTGCCATCATTGTAGACCAGGCATTTCCTAGATGGTCATATTTTCCGGTGTGACGGAGAGTGTAGACTCTGGTTGCAGGAATTTCTCCTGATACAAAATCTTCGGGCAAGTCTTCAGGTATCGAGGTCACCCCAACACAAGCTGTGTATGTGGCTTGGCGCTTTACAATATCCCAGTTGTGATAAATGCTATATGCTGCTCCGGTAGCAAGTGCTTCATTATTCTTAATAAAGAGCTCTATTTTTGCAAAATCATCAGGCATAGCTTCATCCATCTTATCAATGCGGCAGGTTGTTTTTATTCCTATATATTGGGTTCCGGGGAAATCAGACTCTCCTTTCCACTCCAAATTGGATTTTACTTCGCCAACTTCGATATAATCTTTAAGCATATTTAAGCCACGCTCATAATCCATCCCAATAAATCCTTCCATCATTTTCTTCATCCAGAACATAAAAAAAGGAAGCTTGCTGTCCATGCTCCAAGTAACCGTAGTCCTTTCATTATTATCAGAAAGCATGAACTTAACCTTAGCTTCAGATTTCCACGGCTTTAAAAAAGTGAGATCATACTCTATGTTATTACTGCCGTCTTCTAAAGTTATGCTCATATTCCCTTCTCCAACGCGGCTTCCTTTCCAGGAATAATATTTTGCGTCTTCAGCGATATTTACGGTTACTCCGTCTTCCATTATCAACCAGGGAGACCAAGATGCCCAATGATTGAAGTCGTTTAGTTTTGAGTAAACACTATCTATTGGGGAATTAATTGTAGCGGATCGGGTTACATTAATTTTAGGCATAGTAGAGACATTAGAATAATTGATTAGACAAAAGAACTAAATTGAGCTTTTAAAAGCAAAATCAGGCTTTATTATTAACAAATAATGTGGAGGCAGATTTGTATTTTCAAGCCGTCAATGAAGAAAAGAATTGAATGATAAAAATATCAAGATTTAGAGCATTTATCAGGAAACATAAAAAAAGCGCCCCGGTAGTTTTCTTTGTTTTGGGCTTTACCTGGGACTCCCTCACGCTTGGAAGTATTGACAGGTTATATGACCAGATTATAATTTGTGTGTATCTTTTATCACTGAGCCTGAGTCTGTACTTGTTTAACCTTGTTGATGACGATAAGTGGAAAAACACGTTTCTAGAACGTTATGAAGATTACTTTCCGCTGGCAATACAATTTTTTATAGGAGGATTATGCAGTGCATATGTAATCTTTTTTTCAAGAAGCGTTTCATTTACAAAAACAGTATCGTTTTTCATTATTCTGGTTGTGCTTTTATTTGCGAACGAACTTTTGAAGAAGAGAATATCCAACAAGTACCTTCAATTTGGAACGTACTTTTTTGTGAACTTTACATTCTTCACCTTTTTTATTCCGGTATTGGTAAATACAATGAACACATTCATTTTCCTGATTTCGGGAGGACTTAGCCTGTCCAGTACTTTAATTTTAGTAATGTTCATTTATGGTAAAAGTCCGTCAACCAGAAAGGAATTAAACAAAACAAAGCTGATTAATCTTATCCTGATAATTTACGCAACCATAAATATTTTTTATTTCTTCAACTTAATTCCGCCGGTTCCCTTGGCAATGGAAGAAGGAATTGTTGCTCATAACATTGAAAAGAACAACGGAACGTATAAGGTAACCTATCAGAAAAGCGGGCTCTTCTCTCCTTTTAATAATGAAACGAGATATAATCCCGGAGACAGTCTTTTTATCTTTACATCAATTTTTGCTCCTGCAGATCTAAAGAAAAGAGTGAATCATCATTGGCAATGGAAGAATGAACAAAGCGGGGAATGGGAAACCTCAGACAAAATTGAATTTCAGATAACAGGTGGAAGAGACGGCGGTTATCGCGGCTATACTTATAAAACCAATATTCTGGAAGGGAAATGGAAGGTAGATGTAACAACTAATGATGATATGATTCTGGGGAGAATCAATTTTACAGTAGTATATGACTCTACAGCAACTAATAAAGATCTAAAACAAGAAGTCTTCTAAGACTCTATTTTATATTTAAAAACCTCACCGATAGGTTTATCAAAAACGAGAGAAATTTTAAAAGCCAATTCTAATGAAGGAGAATATTTTGCTGCTTCAATGGCATTTATAGTTTGGCGAGTAACACCAACTAAATCGGCAAGCTCTTGCTGGGTCATTTCGTTTTCATTGAAACGAAGTTTACGAATTTGATTTACGATTACTCCCCCATCCATATCAGTACCCTTTTCTATAGTGATAAATCATAATGGATCTACGAACAGCGCTGGCCAGGAAAAGAGAAAGAATCAGAAAATGAAAAACACTAGACAACTCAAGAGAAAAAGGGAATTCATAATTGCTCATAATGCTTAAATTGGATATAAATATCTGGACGAGAGCAATTACCATAGAAAGAACTAAAATATTATACCCGATTTTCATTCCTTTTGCTTCAATAATAAAATCACGTTCATCTTTTTGAACTTTTTTGTTTCCTTCACTGATCTCAACAATGATTTCTACAACTACGGCAATCCAAAATAAATTGAAGAAGGTTTTAACAAATGTTCCTGAGTAACTCTCAACAGTTCCGGGCAATCCAAAATTAAAGAGAACATAAAAGAATAAGAATGAAGAAGAAGTTGCTAATGAGGTCCATGAAAGAATTTCTTGTTTAGACATAGAATTTAGAATTATTTTAGGTGTCGGGTTTTCTTTACGTGATGTAAAAAATATGTTACATGTAAAGATAAATATTTTTTCCCTCCTTAAATAAAAGTGTCTTTTTGTGGCCCAAAAAAGTGTATTTTAAATTTACCTAACTAAATGGTTAGCATGGTTTATAGCCTTTCTTAAACCAGATACCAATTACTCGATTAAAAAAAGAAACCATGGTTTATTCTGAAGAAAAGTGGATCTCATGGATGGATGAGCTAGCCGAAAATGATATTGTAATTGTAGATGATTTCATTTCTGACGAACTATATAAAACAATCATGGACTTTTTCTCTGTTATTGAAGAAAATGAACGGCTCAAAAAAGCAGGAATAGGAACCAGTCTGGATTATCAAATAAAGAAAGAAATACGAGGAGATCTTATTTATTGGTTAGATCCCAAAAGAGACGCTCCACTTACGCCCTTTTTTAACTTGATGGAAGAATTAAGAGAAAAACTTGGAATGTATTGCTTCATAAGCTTATCAGGATCTGAGTTTCATCTGGCTAAATATCCAACCGGTTCAAAATATGAGAAACATATAGACCAATTTAACAAAAGAAATAATCGTCAAATTACAGTGCTTATATATCTAAATAAAGACTGGAAAGAAGGAGATGGCGGAGAGCTTAAAGTTAGTAATGAGGAAGGAGGATTTACTGTAGAGCCAATAGCAAAAAGAATGCTTCTTTTTAAAAGTGATGTGGTTGAACATGAGGTTTTACTCACGAACGTACCGAGATATAGCTTAACGGGTTGGCTATTACACCAACCGGCAAGTTTGGGGAGTTTACTTAGTTAAAAATTATTGAAGACGATTCCATCGGTATTTCTTTTTTATGGGATCCAGAATATCTTCTAAACCATTGGTTTTGATCTCAAACATAGTAGAAAGCTGTTGACCCAATATTCCTGAAGGAAATCCTTTTCGCTGAAACCATTCCAGATAAGTCACAGGCAGATCTGTTATAAACCATCCTTTATGCCTGCCAAAAGGCATTTTAGCCTGAACCAGCTTGATCAAAAATGAAGAATCGTACAATTTCGATAAATTATGTTAGTTAAAAAAAAAACCAAACTAATAAGAGTCAATTGAAAATAGCGTATTTATTTATTCTTATAACCCCTTTTTTTTCCTGTTCAGCATTTGAAAACGAAAATAATGAAATTACCTACCGCTGGGACAGTAATGAACTGGTAATAGAAAATGGAACATCTGAAACCTTTTACTATGCAGCATTTGAACAAGATATATTAGCGGTAATAGATTGGGCTCCTGTATCAACAGAAGAAAACAAGCTTTTACCAAACACTGTTAGGAGGCTCAAAGCAAAAGATATTTACGAGTACGAAGCCGGAGACACCATTGTATTGTTCTACTGGTCAGGAACAGAGCCGCCGCACGAAGTTTTCGAAAATGTAAAAATCGAAACCTGAAAACGGAACAGATAGCCTGTCGATAAAAACACACTTATTTTGTATTATAGGTAAACTCAAAAATAGAAGAATGCCTCAGGTAAAATTACTTAAGATAGCTCACGGTAGAAGTGGAGATAAAGGAAACGGATCAAACGTGGGAATTATAGCGCGCCACCCGGATATCTATCCTTTTCTCAAAAAGGAATTAACTTCAGAAAAAGTAAAAGAACACATGAAGTACGTGTGCAAAGGAAAAGTTGAGCGCTATGAACTTCCTAATATCGGAGCATTAAATTTTATATTGAATGAAAGCCTTGGTGGAGGAGGAACAGTTTCTTTAAAGCTGGATGCTCAAGGTAAAACACATGCATCACAGGTTCTTAGAATGGATATTGAGGTTCCCGAAGAATTATTAAAATTGGTTGAAAACTAATTATCCTGCTTGTTCATAAGCTGTTTTAATCCATTCTATTAATTCGGAATCAACCTGAGAAACATCAGTTAGTTGAACCCTGTTCGTACACATTGACCCAAACGGACCGGATGTTTCCAGACGATCCGTTAGCTCTGCTTCATTGAGTTTAATACCAAGGTCAACCCTGCTTTTTGTTGTAGGCTGAATTAAAGCGAATTGTCTTTTTCTGCGCAAGCTAACATTGGCTTTTTTTGGAGCGACTTCAATATCATTGCCAAATACCAAGACGTGAGAAAGAATTTTATCATAAATAGGCTTTAGGTGCTCTTTGCCTTTTGAGTATTGTGCTGTTAACAACTCATCAGCATTCTGAGACCCGGCATCAGACTTCCGGGCTTTATGAGCAACAAAATTAGGAAAACCATGAGTAAAACCGTGTTCTGATTTAAGAAAGGAAATTATTTGTCCGTGTTTTTCAAGCTTTTGTTTTTTAACAATATCAACCCAGTGACTTAAGGTTTTGCCGGTTTTTTCTTCAAGTCCTTTTTCCATTGAGCAGCATTATGGTATTAATAAAACCGAATTGGAATCTCAATTTTAACCACGTCCCAACTCATTGTCATTACAGTTGAAGACCCATTCAGATCTGAAAAAGAGATAGCGAAAGCCTCAACAGGGGTTTCTAGCGACTGAACAGGAACATCAAACCTATACGCATCTAATTGTTCGTTGTAATCAAATGCACCCCATTGTCCTAGCCCGTTATTCAAAATCACCGTCCATTTCTCTTTATTTGGAATAGTAAAAAGAGAATAAGTGCCGGCATCTACAACAACCATGTTCATTAGAACAGGCTCGGTAACGGTAATTTCAGTTGCTTCGTTAGCACCGGTTCGCCAAACTTGTCCGTAAGGTTCCCATTCACCAAAAATTGTTCGGCCCTTTCGATATGGTTGTCCATAAACAACCTTTAGATATGTGTTTTCATGTTTTATGGAGGAAATAGCGATCGGACTTTTTCTATTGCCGATAGGAGCGTCTTGTGGAGAGTCAGGCTTTTTTTGGCCACAGCTAACAAAGATAAGAGTAGCTAAAAAAAACAGATATTTTTTAAAAAAAAGGATAGACATTAGAAGTCACCAAAAACAAATTTAGCGTTATTACGCGTGGGCTCAAAGGAAACCCCAAAACCAAAATCGAAAGTAAGGTTAGCGATGTTAAACTGAAAGTGCAAACCGGCGCCAAAAACACTTCTGCTCGCAGATATTAATTCTTCTAGACTGTCTTGTTCAAGATTTGTAATGGTATGAGAAAATGCGGAAAGATAAATAGCTTGCAGGTATGCCGGAACCAGCATTCCTCCTTCTCCGGGGTAAGAAATAGGAATGGTATATCGGGTACTGAATCGCCCTAAATTATTAAAGGTTTCATTAGAATTGGCGCTAACTAAAAAGGCATTATCAGTAAAACTTTCCGGAATAATAGTGCTTTTGCTATATAAAAGAGAACTGCTTTGATTTAGGACCTGAAAATCGTAACGAAGAGACTGATTATACTTTCTGAGTGGAGCTATATATCCGATGAGTCCATAATAAGCCGCCCAACGATCTCTGATTTCCAGCAAAGCCTGATTACCATCACTAAAAGTTATAAGCACGTCCTGATCGTTTAGGGCTTTGTCAAGAAAAGCAAAAATAGAGATTCCTGACGAAGGCTGAATATCTCTGCGCTGTGTAAGAAGGTTCCATGTAAATTGTGAAAATCCTCCGGCTTTAAACTGAGTTTCAAAATCCGAAATAGGTTTAGGGCTTAGATCGAAATAACGAAACTGTTCAGCAGTAATTCGTGGGGAAACATAAAGTGACTTTCCTCTCGTTGTTCCATTAAAAGTAAAGTTCATGGGGATGCTTAAATCAAAACCACGTTCTTGTTCCATTACAGAATATCTGTTATTGCTACCGAAGTCTAAAACCCCGAACGAAGGGTCGCTATATGAGCGAATCTTAAAGCCGGGCCAGAAAGTTTTATTGGTATAAGAAAGGTCATACCAAAGCCTGTTTTGGATACCTGAAATTTCTGCGGAGTAACTTTGACTGCTTAATGCGTCGATACTTTGAAGATTTACACCAACCTGTGTTGCTCCTGAATTTTCTCTTAAAACAGGGATGACCGCCCTGGGCTTAAGCCAACTAAGATCATTGCCGTACTTTTCGATATTCCAGGAATCAGTTTCTATTTCAGACCCAAGTAATGAACGAGTAAGCTTCTCCTCAAGCGTGTTTCCGGTTAATAGGTCGTCTCTAGGAACACGGTTGTTATAAAAATCATCCTGATGGAGAATAGCGACTTTTTGCTCCTGGTTTTGCTGAACAACATACGCGATAGAAGTCGCATCAGGCGAATAAGACGCTTCAAAAGCATTAAAAATGGAGTTCGTTTTTTGGAGAATATCCCCATTTGAAAGATTAAGCTCATAAACATTCATGGCAGAAGATCTATCAGCAGTAAACAATAATTTTTGTTCTGTTGGGTGCCAATCCAGATCAAAAATAGAAGCGTCTTTAAAAGCCACTCTAGGCGCTTGCAATATATCCTGAGCAATAGTTTGTGGAGTGGTGATCCATAAGGCCTGAACGCCACGCCTGTTAACGATCAGTGCTAATTGATCCGGCGAAGAAGGATTAGCTTTTATTGAAACAGGGACGGCTCCGTCGAATCGGGCAAGGATAGACTTGTCTCCACTTCCATTAATTGAAATTACATTTGCTCCGGCACTTTCTGTCTGCAATGCGATGATATTGCCCCCGGAAATAGTGGGGCTATAAACACGATCTCCTTTGGTTATCTCAAATTGCTTATTAGAATCGAGATCAAATCTTTTGAGTTCAGATTTGTAAGTAGAAGAGTACAATAGGTCCGCATCGTACTCCGCGAACAAGATTGAGTTAGCAGCGCGGTCATAATGGATGTTATAGTCAGATACAGTAAAAATTTCTGCTAAACGGTGAGTTTTTTTCGTAGTCAGATCATAACTGTAAAAACCTCTGGGTCCGTTATATTGTGAACTGTAAAAAACAATTTCAAAATCTGAAGTCCAAATAGGTTTGCGCTGTGTAACGCCGTTGTAAGGAGAGCCAATAATAAACTCACTATCCGATGTTGAATTTCCAATTTGATCCTGACGTTCTGCTTCCGATGTTTTTTTGTCAATCAGGTATTCTTCAAATAAAGCTTTAGGCCATTTTCCTGTTACTTGTTTTAAGGCAAATCCGTATCCAAGAAAGAAATATTTATTATGGAACCGGATGGCCTCTTTAGAAACATCTTGTCCGTAGTTGAGGTGTAGCCACTGTGTAAAAGTAGAACCAGAAATGTAATGCCGATTGTATGGAAGTGAATAGCGAGAAACGGAGAAAGTTTGCCCGGCGCTCCACGGGTCGTTGCTGCTAACACGGGCATTAAATTGATTATTGAAGAAAGAGTAGTTTTTACGGCCGCCATTATCGGCTACGTTTTCTGATTCGTGAAGAACAGCAAGTCCTTCATGAACACCAACCTGGGGAAAGAAATTGAAACTTCTGGCAAAATCCGGAGAAAAGATACCGTAAAGCCAGGGGATAGAGTAAGGAACTACTAAGCTACCGTGAGTGGCGTGTAAAAGTTCATGAGGCAAAACTGCTTCCAACCAATCTCCTGACCTCGGGTTAATACCCTTTCCTTTGAAGGGGGCAGCATCAAATTCAGACCGAAAATTATTTGGAGTCACAAAACCATTTGAAAGATCATTGTAATTCGAAATAATTACGGGAAAATTATTCAATCTGCCTCCGGAAAGCTCAACGGCTTTTAGGTATTGATTTTCGAGTATAGTAGCTGATCGGAAAGCTAGAGAGTCTTCGGTTTTAGGAAAAATTATACGAAAATGTTCTGTCTTTATTTGCTGCCAATCGAGCCCGGATGGCCTGTGAACAGGGAAATAAAAGTTTTCTACAGTGGTTTGAGCAAAAGAAAGATCAATTGCCCAAAAAGAAAGAAAAAAAGAAAGAAATAATGCTCTATACATATTTATTGACCGGAAATTATATAACCTGGAAGATATTCATAGATAGCCCAAAAATGGGAAAAAGCCCCCCCTAATACAAACAGATGCCAAATTTCATGAAAGCCAAAAACACGTGGAAAAGGGTCGGGTTTCTTAACGCCATAAATGATTGCTCCGATGGTATAAAAGAGACCGCCTATTGCCACCCAGTACGAAAACATATGTGGTAGCTGGTCCCAAAGCTTTGGAAAAATTATTACTGCTATCCATCCCATCAGCAAATATAAAACAGTAGAAAACCATCGCGGGGCAGACATCCAAAAAACTTTTTTAATGATCCCGATAAGAGCAAAAGACCAAATCCCAATGAGCATCCAAAGCCGCCAGCTTCCATCCAGCACTATGGTACAAATGGGAGTATAGGTTCCGGCAATTACTAAATATATCATTATGTGATCGATCATTCGGAATCGTTCTTCGGTATCACTAGACACATTTACAGCATGATAAACAGCACTGGAAGCAAACATTAGAAAAACAGTTATCCCATAAACAATGAATGCTATTCGGGAAGCGCCGGGATCATTAGATGAATTGACGATAAGGTAGATCAGTAAAACAAGAGAGCCGAGAGCACCAACCAAATGGGAATAAGCATTGAAGGGTTCTCTTATCGGGTAAATAAATTTAGACAAAGGTGTTCTCCGTTATTAAAGAAAAAATTTAGAATAGGCGTAAAAAAGAGCAAAACCGGATAAAAATATAATACCACTCCAGCTCAGAATTTGTAACCATTTTGGAGGGCGATGTTCATCAGGGAAATGTTTAGACATGACCAACCTGTAATTGATAAAAGCAAGAACTGGTGCTGTAAGGAATGAAAGCGTTGTAGCAAGATCAACCATAAACGTGAAACGGTTGCCGGCAAAGTAAAGTACAATTAGTGATATAGCGGAGATCGAAATTATAAAATACCTGTAGCCTTTTTTGGAATCAGCTTTAAAACCGGAGGATATGTTCGAGAGTATTTGTCTTGAAACACGAGGATAAGCGTCAGTAACAGTAAGAGTTGTGCTAAACATGGTGGTAAAAGCACAAATAATGATAATAATGTAAGCCCAGTCACCTAAAGTAGATGTATAAATATTTACAAGCTGTTTGGAAAAAGCGCCACCATTTTCAGCGAAAACCTCACCGCTCCCAAACATAATCAAAGCACCAAGAGTTAAGAAACATAAAGCTAAAAACCCAGCACCAATGTACCCGATATTAAAATCAGTTAGAGAATCTTTTAAACTGGGTTGCTTCCCGGTTTGTTTGATGCGCTCTAATGACCAAATAGAATGCCAGGCGGCTCCATCAATAGGAATTGGCATCCATCCCATTAAGGCGATCAGAAAAGCGATACCTGAACCTGTCCAGACATTAGGAGCAGAAGGTTTAGGCGTGCCAACGGTATTAAAAAAAGCAACAACAATGGCAATAATTGTTGAAACGGTAAGAACCACCATAATCAGTTTAATTGCTCCGTCAAGTGCAGAATATTGACCAGCACCAAGGATAAGTATGCAAATTCCCAATATAATGGCGCTCCAAATTATAGGGCTTAAAACAATACCGGTTAATTCAGCGGCTAAGCTGGCGGTTACAATTGTAACCGCTGCCTGAACGGTGAACATAGTTCCAATTGTGAAAATAACGAAGATCCAAAAAGCCCACGAGCCTAGCTTTTTATACCCTTCAATCATGCTTTCTTTAGCAACTATTGCATAACGCGGGCCATATTCTAAAAAAGGATACTTGAAAATATTAGCTAAAATAACAGCCCAAACAAGGGCAAAGCCATATTCGGCACCTGCTCTTGTTGATTGTACAAGGTGGGAAACGCCAACAGCAGCTGCTGCCATAATTAATCCCGGACCAAGCGCGTACTTTAATGTAGAAAATCGAGAAGAACTTTCTGTAGCCATAATATTGATTAGTGAAACATTAAACTTTGTGAGAGTACAAATTTTTCTTTCCATCTGTAAGTCGTAAAATGCGGATGTGAAAAAAAATGTACATATCTGCTTTTGGCTTTGCTCACTATTTCTCTTTAGCTGTGCAAATGAAATGGATGAAAGGGCAATATCTTTCATTGATACAAAACCCTATCAAAATGTGCCATTTACCATGCTTGAAACAACAAACAATGCTTTAGAGATATCAGAGATACTCACTAAGGAATATCAGGAACAATTTGATAGTTTAAAACAAACTAAATCGATAGAAAGAACCAAAACATATTGGTTTAAAGCAGATCTGAGCCAAATAGATTTTGAGGGCAAAAAATGGGTTATAAGAACAGGCGGATATGCGCTTAATAATCTATATATAGATCAAAATGAAGATATAAAAGTATCAAGAGCAGGTAGCTTTGACCCTGTAACTAAAGAGCTGGAACTGATTATATGGCGATATCATACTATAAGTGCCGAAAACCTGATAGAAGGAAAGTATGTGTATTTAGAATTAAGAGAGAACTACTTTCCTGCACAGATCTATACACAACAAATTCTGGCGATCTCTGAATCTGACTTTAAAACAAATTCAATCATCAGATTTGTTGGAGATGCAGAATACAATTTCAGAGCAGTATTCTTTCTTGGTGGAATAGCCTTTTTGCTGATCTATACATTTGGGATCTCTTTTATTTATAAGGACAGGTTATATTTATTGTACGGAGCGTATCTTCTCTTTCTGCTGATGTACCTGGGAGTAAAAATGTACCCGGCACAATCAACTGTGCTTTTTGGTTCGTTTCCAATTTTTAATCATGCATGGAACGAGGTTACCCAGATCCTTCTTAATTATTGGTACGTTCGTTTTGTAAGAAAATTTTTGGACGCAAAGAACCTCTATCCGCTAATAGATAAAGCGGGCAAGATTATAGAATGGATAATTTTAGGGTTTGTGACAGCGGTACTTATCAGCATTTTCTCGAACCCCCTAAGCACGTCTCTTTATATAATAGTTACTACTGAAAGATTGATGATGATCGCTTTTGCTGTAGTCACAAATCTCTACATAATATTAAATCTTAAAGACAGGAGAGGATTATATATTGTAGCAGGTTCAACAATGCTTTTAACGGGAAGTGTAACAGCACTGGTTTTGGGTGATATTCAGTATTTCATGATCGGGGTAATAATAGAGATATTCATTTTCGGTATGGGGCTTGGGATTTTAATGAAGCGAAGAGAAGATGAGAGATCAGTATTAAATAAAGAAATGGAAAAAGTGAAGATGAGAGCTCTTCAAACTCAAATGAACCCTCATTTTATTTTCAACTCTCTGAACTCCATTCGGTCATATATGATAAAGAATGAGACCAAAGAGGCTTCTGGATACCTGTCAAAATTTTCAAGACTTATAAGGCAGATATTAGAATATTCGACAGAAGAGTTTATTACTCTAAAAGAAGAGTTGCAGGTACTAAGTTTATATGTTCAAATAGAACAATTGCGATTCAGGGATGAATTTGGTTTTATTATTAAAGTAGATGAAAGTTTGAATGACGAGGAATTGATAGTGCCACCGTTAATTGTACAGCCGTTTTTAGAGAATGCAATTTGGCATGGGTTAATGCAAAAGCAGGGCGAGAAGAAAATAGAGCTCTTCGTTGAAGACGCAGGCAATAAGTTGAAGATAGTACTTCGGGATAATGGTATTGGAAGAGACGAGGCAAGTAGAAATAATGTAGGGAAGCAGAAGGAAAATCGTTCTATGGCAATAGACCTTACACGCCAAAGAATTGAAATGCTTGAAGAAAAAGACAAAAAAGGAGATAAAGTAACAATTATAGACCTTTACGATGATTCCAGAGCACCGAAAGGAACGGAAGTTAGGTTGCTAATTCCTAAGATTCAAAAGAGAGTAAAATGAAACTAAAAGTAGCAATAGTAGACGACGAGAAACACTGTATAGAAACATTGAAGTATGATCTTGAGGAATCTTACTCGGATAAAGTAGAGGTTTTATTCGAATGCAATAATAGTGTTGAATGTGTAGAGAATTTGAGATCAATAAAACCAGATGTACTATTTATTGATATTGAAATGCCGGGATTAAATGGTTTTGAACTAATTAAAGTTATAAAGCCCAAGGAAACAAAAGTGGTTTTTACTACAGCTCATGCACGCCATGCAGTTGAAGCAATTAATTTTAAGCCAGAGGCTTATTTACTAAAACCAATAGAACTAGAAGAACTTGGTAAAGTTGTAGATTCTCTTTACCAAGATAAAAAACCATCAATGGAGATTGGAATTTCAGATAAACTCGCTATTTCAACAACAGAAGATATTGAACTGGTAAAGCACTCGGAGATAGTTTATGCCAAGGCCAGTAATAATTATACCGAGGTTATTCTTGAAAATGGTGCTTCAAAATTAATAAGCAAAACCCTGAAATTTGTTTCCGCTCAATTGCCCGAAAGTTCATTTTACAGAGTCCATAAAAGTTATTTGATAAACCTAAATCATATCAATAAGTACAGAAAAGCGGATGGCGGCACTTTGATAATGAGTAACAGTGCTGAAATTCCAGTATCAGGTGAAAAGAAAGAAGATCTGCTTATACTCATTCAAAGGTAAGTTTAACTAACTGTTTGCTTAACCTGACTAAGAAACCCTTCATTTCTGCCTTTCTATGATGATATTTGACCAGGGATTTATGGAAACATTATATACCACAAGATGTCCTAGTCCTCAATTCCCACTGGTTTTGATTAAACTCTACCAAAAATTGAGGAACTATAGCGCAATAATTGTTTGACCGCAGTTATTGCGCTTTTTTGTTTATGCGCTTTTTTCAGCATTTTTCATATAGTAAAGCTACTATACAGGATTACTAAAATAATTAACAACTACACATCTATGAAAAAGGCATTTCTATTAAGCATAGCACTTTTATTTGGGATAAGTGCTGGTGCACAAGTTACACTTGATTACTATTTACCAAAAGGAATTAAGTACGATTCTAAAATACCTACACCTAAATCTGTTTTGGGGACGGAAGTTGGAGAGTGGCACGTAAGGCACGACCAGCTTGTAAATTATATGTATGCAGTTGCAGAAGCATCTGACAGAGTAACGATAAGTGAGTATGCAAGAACATACGAAGGAAGACCTCTTTTAATGCTTACAATTACCTCTCCTGAGAATCATAATAATATAGAGGAATTAAAAAGAGAGCATGTTCAATTAACGGATGCCTCAAGCTCTGGCAATTTAGACATTACGAATATGCCCGCTGTAATTACCTTAAGTTATAGTGTGCATGGAAATGAGCCTAGCGGATCTAACTCATCGTTGTTAACGGTATATCATTTAGCGGCAGCTCAGGGTAAAGAAATAGAGGATGTTTTAAAGAACACCATAATTTTAGTTGATCCAAGTATTAACCCAGATGGACTAAGCAGGTTTGCACAATGGGCGAATCAGCATAAAAGTTTGAATAATTTAGTAACAGATCCTGCAAGCAGAGAATATAATGAAGTTTGGCCGGGAGGAAGAACCAACCACTACTGGTTTGATCTTAATCGTGATTGGTTGTTGGTTCAACATCCGGAAAGCAAAGGAAGAATTGCAAAGTTTCATGAATGGAAACCAAATATCCTTACGGATCATCATGAGATGGGAACAAATTCCACCTTCTTTTTTCAGCCGGGGATACCATCAAGAACACACCCTTTAACTCCTGAAAGAAACCAGAGATTAACAGCAAGTATTGCAGAGTATCATGCAGAAGAGCTAGATAAGATACAGTCATTATATTACTCAAAAGAAAGCTTCGATGATTTTTATTATGGAAAAGGATCCACATATCCGGATGTAAACGGATCGATTGGTATTCTTTTTGAGCAGGCAAGCTCAAGAGGCCATGCACAAGAGAGTATTCATGGCGTGGTAAAGTTTCCTTTTACAATTCGCAACCAATTTACAGCATCACTTTCCACGATTAAAGCTACACAGGCAATGCGGGAAGAGCTGCTAACCTACATGAGAGATTTTTATAAGGAAAAAGCAGAAGCGAGCAGAGCGGCCTCAATAAAAGCATATGTTTTCGGTGAAGAATCAGATCAAGCAAGAACTTTTCACCTTGCTGAAATGCTAAACAGACATCAGGTAAAAGTATACGAGTTGAAAAATGATCTCAATTCAGGAGGAGAAACCTTCAAGGCAGGGAAAGCTTTTGTTGTGCCAACAAATCAGCAACAGTACCAATTAATAACAGCGGTATTTGAAAGAAGGACAGAATTTACGGACAGTTTGTTTTATGATGTTTCTTCATGGACAATGCCATACGCTTTTAATCTTCCGTTTTCTGAGTTAGGAAACAGAGATTTTAATTCAAACATGTTGGGAACACAGTTTGATGGAAAAATGAAAGAAAACGGCTCGGTTATAGGAGGAAAAAGCAACTATGCTTATGTATTTGAATGGGATGAGTATTATGCGCCAAAAGCGGTATACAAGTTACTTTCAAATGGAGTGCGCGCCAAGGTTGCCTCTCAGCCATTTACATCAGTGACAACCCAAGGAGCAAAAGAGTTTGATTACGGAACCATTATGGTACCAATGGGAGTTCAGGTTGATCAAAATCAAACTCACAAATTAATTCAGGAAGTAGCCAAAGAAAACGGGTTAACTATTTATTCTGTAAAAACAGGACTAACACCGCAAGGAATGGATCTTGGAAGTAATAATTTTGAGAATCTTGTTGAGCCAAAAGTTGCGATGATTGGAGGAAGCGGGACCAACTCTTACGAAATTGGAGAAGCATGGCATTTAATGGACCAAAGATACCACATGCCTCTGAGTATTGTACAACAAGACGATATTCGAGGGTCTGAACTAAAGCGATATAACGTACTCATAATTTCAGGGTACGGATACAGTGATCTTTCAACTAATGATGTGGATGAGATCAAAAGATGGGTTAGTAATGGGGGAACATTAATTGCGTACAAATACGGAATTGGCTGGGCAAAACAACACGGGCTGGCAAAAGTAGAGTATGCTACTCGGGACAACGGAAACGAGGACGAGGAAGTGAAAACAAGACCATATGTGAACCAAAGCAATGATTCCGGAGCAGGAGTTATTGGGGGCGCGATCTTTCACACGAAAATAGACTTAACTCATCCGATGGGCTATGGATTTAATGATGAAGATCTTACAGTTTTCAGAAACAGCACACAGTTTCTACAAAAAGGAAAAAATCCTTATTCTAATCCGGTTGTATATACCGACTCACCTCTTGCAAGTGGTTATGTTTCAGATGAAAACTTGGAAAGGCTCAAAAACACAGCTGCAGTTGTAATCAGTAGATATGGTGGAGGAAAGGTTATAACAATGACGGATAATCCAAACTTCAGGGCTTTTTGGTATGGAACAAATAAGCTTTTCGCCAATGCGATATTCTTTGGACATACAATTAGCGGAAGTACAGCAAATTAAGTGAGCATTTCTTTTGATATTGATGAAGCTATTTCAATTTTAGAAAGAACCCCGAAAGTATTGTCAGCATTGCTTTCGGGGCTTTCTAAAGAATGGCTTTACAATAATGAGGGAGGTTCTACTTGGAGTCCTCATCAGGTTTTAGGGCACTTGGTATATGGCGAAGAAACGGACTGGTTACCAAGAACAAAGATCATTCTTGAATTCGATGCCACAAAAGAATTCGAGCCCTACGACCGATTTGCACAGGACAGACTTTACGCCGATAAAAACTCCGAAGAGTTATTGAGTTTGTTTGCAAAAAGAAGAGAACAAAATCTGGAAGAGTTAAAAGGAATGAGCCTTTCTTCCGATGACCTTATGAGAAAAGGAAAACATCCGGAATTCGGTGAAATAACTTTAAAAGAAATGCTTTCAGCATGGGTTGTTCACGATTTAGGTCACATAGTGCAGATAAACAGAACACTAGCCAAGAATTTCAAAGAAGAGATTGGTCCATGGGCAAAGTATCTTACGGTTGTCAGATCAAAACCGGCACCGGAAGAATAATAAAGCCATTACTCTTCTCTTGGCGGCATTCCCAAAAGATGTCTGAAATCAAATTTATCACCCATGGTTTTAAGATTGTTAATAAGCATTATTGCGCGGTCGATCTTTAACTGGCTGCTCTTTACTGAGTCAACATAATGGATGATATATCTTTTCTTTCCGTCGCTCAAAGCTTCAAACAGCCTTGCACCTTCAGGCTCTTGTTCAAGCAATGCCTCAAGCTCCTCCGGCATTTTCATCCCATATTTAGAATGGTCGTGTCTGAGGTCCAGTGTAACTTCATCCCCTAAAGCGGCGCCAAACTTCTTAAGTCTTTTTTTGTTTATAGAGATATATCCTTGCCCCTCACCAAAGGCAACCAATCCACAATGAAACTCCTCAAATCCATTTACAGAACAAAGGAGCCTTGTTCCTAGCCCGCCCATCTCATCGACCATATCTTTTGGAATAACTACAACCGTCATCTTTAGTTTTTCTAGAAGAACAACAGAGGTTTTCAAATGGAAAGTGTTCATGCGCAATGAGTTAGAAAAAGAAACTATTTAGCCTAAGGATAGTGTATAAGGTTGAAAACTAATTAAAAAAGAAACAAATGAAAGGGTTAAAGATAGCCGGAATCATCTTGGTAACTATTATTTCAGTAGTAATAATTATAGGGATGACAATAGACGGTATAGTTGAGTCAGGAATAGAGGAATCAGGAAGTAACGTTTTAAAAACGGAAGTAGAAGTTGAGGATATTGATATTTCGTTATTAGGGAGCTCCGCTGATATGGACGGATTTACAATTTATAATCCAGAGGGGTTTTCTGAAAAGGTCGCGATTTCTTTAAAAGGGATTGAGATAGACCTGAATGTTCAGAGTTTATTAACAGATCAAATTATAGTAAATAGGATTCATGTAAAGAACCCTGAGATTTTATTCGAACAGAAAGGGGTAAAAGTAAATCTAAGAGAACTTAGTGCTAATTTGGAGTCGTCTCCCGATGATAGGTCTGAAAAAACAATAGTAATCAAAGAATTTATCTTGGACGAAGGAAAAGTGCTGATATCTTCAGAAATTGAAAAAGAAAGAAAAGCAGATGTAACCATAGATAAAATTATTCTCAAGGATATAGGAGAATCGGACTCTGAAGCCTTGGAGGATGCGATGAAACAAGTTTTTGAACCAATAATCAGAAACGCAATATCTGAAGCTGTAAAGTCGGGTCTGCTTAACCAAATTGAAGAAAAAGCCAAAGAATTAATCGGCTTTTAATGAGTCTAGTCATTTTTGACTTTTTTGTAAGAACTCTCAATCTCTGAAAGCTTATCAGAAATAAATTCTTTTGATAACCAACGGCCGGCAACCATTACACCCGAGTTATTTTTAAGGCTCGAGAGGTCTTGTAAAGGGTTGCTGTCAAGCAGGATTAAGTCTGCTCTTTTCCCAATTTCAATAGTTCCAAATTCATCTTTGGATGCAAAATATTCTCCTACATTTCGTGTTCCTGTTACCAATATTTCATAAGGAGACATTCCGGCAGCGGACATTTTTGAGAACTCTCTGTGAATAGAAAAACCAGGAACGCTATATAGTTGTGGAGCATCCGTTCCCAACAGAATTCTTACTCCATATTTATTCATTTCGGAAAGAAGCCGAAGTCTTAATGCGACATGTTCTTTAGCGTCTTTCGGATTAAAATTGGGGTTACTAAGTAACCGGTCTGTCCAGGCGTTATAACCTGAAACCAGATTTTCAGGAATATATTTGAGCTCATCATATTTTTTCAAAGATTCATAATCAGCGGCACCCAATATTGTTTCCCACAAAGCAAGAGTCGGCACCACCCAAACATTGTTATCTTTAGTGAGCGCAAGCAATTCATGAATCTTTTGATCTAGTTCTTTTCCGGAATAGTTATCTAAAAAAGAAACATAGCCGTCCATATGATCAATAGTTTCCTGCCCCATTTCAATTGCGTGAATGATCCCAACATCAGAGGGAATGTGGCCACCAAATGTAATATCATTTTCATTTGCAGTTTGAGCCATTGCATCGTATTCATCTAACGTAAGCCCCGGATGAATTTTAAGAAGGTCCCAACCCTCTTCTTTCTGCTCAATAACTTTTTTTGAAGCCTCTTCTACAGAATTTATTGAGTTTCCATTGAAACTAGGCCCCGCTAAATACAAGGTCGGTCCTATTAACTCCTTAGAAGCTACTTTCTCTTTCAAGCTTAATTGATTAGCCCATCCCAACATGCCTCTTACTGTTGTTACTCCGGCAGCTGTATATAAGAACAAAGTGTTTTCGACATATTCCCTGGTCATATATCTGGGAGCATTTGATGGAGGGTCGGTGGGAGGAACGTGCCCATGCATTTCAGCTAGCCCGGGCATTAAAAATTTACCGGTTCCATCTATTAAAGTAGCCTCATCATCAAACTCAATGCTTTCAAAAGGAACAATATGAGAAATTTCATCATTGGATATAACTACGGTCTGGTTTTCTAAAACCATATTGCCAGTCATAGGAATTACAGAAACATTTGTGAAAGCAATTACTTTTCCGGAAATCCTATCTTTTGAAACAGAAGAATTTTGAGCCCGAAATACGATATAAGTAATTACAAATAATGTAATTATGATGGCGGGTAAAGTTAGGCGCTTCATAAATTGTTAGTTATTTAATACAGTAATAAGAACAGGTTTGTGTAAACTTAAAACAAATATTACCTGTTAATTTGATGAATTTTTACCGGTGTGAAAACTTGTAATTAAGTCTTAAATGAAATTAAAGCTTTAAAAGCTTGGATTTTGGAGATCTCAGTTTTTCTATAACTAATTTTTGAAATTTCACCCATTTCCACGGCACCTTTATAAAAAAGAAATGCTCCGATAGCCATAATAGAATGACTGATATCAAGGTGGTTGAACCAAGGGCTTATAGAAATTTTTGAAGTATAGAAAAAAGCAGCAAGTGAAGTAAAAATAACAGAGCGGCAAATAATTTTAGCTCCGTTATTTCCGGTTTTCCAGAAAGCATAAAAACATAAAGGGAAAACGATCAAAGCAAGTCCGTAGGCAGAATGAACCTGAACATAGAAAAAATTTAGAGTCACAAAGGAAAGAGCTGCAAAAATAGAAAGTTCAATTACATTTGCTACACCTAATATGCGAGAGGTTTTGCCGGACACTATTGGTGAAAGAAAAGAAATAATGCCACGCTCAAGTGCGGAAACGGCTAGCATACTTAAGAGCCAACCGGGTAATTTCCAACTTAACCTTAAAGCATATTGAAAGGCATGTCCTGTAATACCGCCGAAGAAAGTAGCAATAGCCATAATTAGAAAATACAACCGAAAATATTGGTGGGATGGACCTTTGTGATCAAGTTTTCTGAGTTTTATATATGCGTAAACACAAACCGAAGTAACTAAAAGGTCAGTTAAAGTTACAACGGGTTCCATTATCAGAACCCCAAAAATTTCTATGGAAGGCTGCCCGCTTGGCGATGTCATATCAAATGTTTGTTAGAAGAATATGACTTAAGCAATAGAATGTACACAGAATAGAAAACATTGATTGAGATCACTTCGTCCTTTTTCCTGGGGTATATGTTTCTTCAGCCCTTGCCTCAACATCTTCACGATAAAAGGCGACATCTTTGAAGTTTACATTAATATAAGGCTTGGCCTGATCAAAGAAATGAGGAGAATCAGGATCACCACTTTGTCCTCCGGCGAGAATGCTTTTTGCTTTTAACTTATCCCCGAATTCAACAACGGCCACGAAACTATTTCCAGAGGTTCCATAAATCTTTTTGGTATCGTAGGTTCGAGCCCCGAAAGAAGCTAATGCTCCCCATCTGCCCGAAGCGAGCCCAACGGGTAAACTAGGTTTACTATCATCGAAATGGGGTTCAATACTTCCGTCTAGTCTTTGGAGCCTGTTTACTTCTCCCCAGGCTGTATTCCAGCTTCCAAAATCTTCGTCAAGCTGATCTAAAGTGGTTTTCAGAATTTCTAACCGTTCTTTATAAGGAGCTTTTGTTCCGTAGTAAGAAAACCGGTCCATGAAATTCAATCCATCAGGAGCCTCACCGCTTCTCATATAATTGATTCCATAAAAATGAGCGATTGTCATAGCAACGGATTCAGTATTGGTAGTGAAGTCCCAATTTCTAAGAATTTCAATGGATTCTTTAGGAACTCCGTATTTATTGTTAGAACCATCATAAGCCCGAAAAACGCCCGGAATCAATTCTTCAAAAGCAGGAACTCTGGGTGAGTAAGCCAGATCGATCAATCCATCTAATGTCAGGCTCTCTGCTTCTGATAAAAGATCTTGCGCATGAACACCGCGAAAGTTCTCAGAAATTCTGGACATGTAATTCGGATAATGTTCTTTCTTCGGGCTGAATTCTGCCGCCGCTGTGAAAGGTGTGGAATTCGCATTTTGGATCCAGCCATTACCAGGATTAAGCAAAGTGATTGCTTCGTCTACCGGATGAAGTCCCTGCCAATCGGTTGCAGGATCGCTTCCGTCTACAGGCTGTGTATAATCGAATTGCGTGTCTCTGATCGGGATAAAATTTCCGTGGTAGTACGCGATATTTCCTTCTGAATCAGCAAAAACAGTGTTGTTAGATGAATTAGTTTTGATCTCCATCATCTCGTTGAATTCAGCATGATTCATTTTCTTTGTTCTGGTATAAGATTGCTCCAGTGCTTTCACCGGCTCCCACATCATTGCTGTTGCCACCCACTGATCGTCTATCATATGAGTGATAGGTCCGTGATGAGTTCGATATGTTGGAAAGGTTTTCTCTTTCAGCTCACTCCCATCTTTGTACTTAAGGGTCACTTCATTTGTTTGTACTTCTCTCCACTCTTCTCCATACTTGTACATAAGCTTACCATCTTGCTCTTCTATGGTTTGCAAAAATTCATCGATCACATCCGTATAGGTCGAAGTATGCATCCAACCAGTATTTTCATTAAAACCCTGGTAGATAAAAAACTGTCCCCAGGTTACCGCACCGTATGCGTTCAAACCTTCTTCACTAACCGCATGAACTTCTCCACGGAAATAAAAAGATGTATGTGGATTTATTAGCAACATGGCACTACCTGATTCTGTGAGGTCTCCGGAAATTGCAATTCCGTTCGATCCTTTTGGTTCTTCATATGGATCAACAACAGTTAAACCGTTTCCGAATTCATTCAATGAAAGTGAAGCTTTGTCTTCATAGAACGCCTGAATTCTTCGCGTAGAAACTCGTTCTATATCACCACCAATTGAGCCCTCGCTGAAATACATCGGCATCCAGGGTTCAAACTTTTCAAGTAACATCGGCTCCACTTCAGGATGCGTTGCCAGATAATAATTTAATCCATCAGCCCAGGCATCGCACAATTCTTTAAGCCAATCCGGAGCGTTATTATAATTTTGAATAGCTTCTTCTTTGGTCATGAATAATCGAGCACGAAGATCGCTGTATAGAGCATCTTCACCTTCTACTTCTGCAAGACGACCGATAGCCCACACGTAGTTTCTTTCAATTCGGGGGAAATCATCTTCTGCCTGAGCATACATCAATCCAAAAACGGCATCAGCATCTGTTTTGCCATACACATGTGGAACCCCAAAATCATCTCTGATGATGGTGATGTTATCAGCTTGTTGTTTCAGACGGTTTAACTCAGGATCACATGCTCCAAAAACAAACAAAAGAGCAAATACAGAAAGGAAAAGCTTTTTCATGGCAAAATTTAGTTAGTTATTTCTATGAAAGTAGTCAGAGCCGTGTAAAATAAAAAATGGACCAGGATTTATAAGGATTAAAGGATTCTCAGGATTACTTTTCGAGGTTATTAATCAGCTAAAAGTTCAGTACCAAAATCCTGCTAATCAAGTAAATCCTGACTTAATCCTGATCCTTCGCTTGATTATTAAACAACCGCTTGAATTGCAGACTTTTTGCCCCAAAATTTATAAGTAAAACAGATTCAACATTATAAGCTTCGAGATAATTTTTGGCTTGATTAAGGTGCACATCTTCAAGTTCTATTACTGCTTTCAATTCAACCGTAATTTCGTTCTCTATCAGAAAATCGACTCTTCTTGTACCTACCTGAACTCCTTCATACATAATTGGCATTGTAAACTCTCTGGTAAAAGTAAGACTAGTTTTGTTGAGTTCTATCTCCAGACATCTTTGATAAATGCTTTCTTGGAAGCCATTTCCCAAAGAGCTATGAACCTTCATCGCACAGCCAATAATTTGGTGAGTGATTTCTTTATGCTTCATTTTTGCCAGGATTGTCAAGGATTTACTGGAGATGAACAGGATTACACCAGTTCATTGCAAGCTAAACAATACCAAATAAGTAAATCATGCCAATCTTGAAAATCAATTAGAATCCTGCTTGAACTCTACCACAACATCATCTTCATGCAGAAAACACTTCCGCCACTTTTTAGATATTCTGAAGTACTAAACTCATGAACTTTAAATCCATGGTCACGTAGATTTTGATTTACGTCAGTACAACCTTGCTGAATGAACACATTCTTGCCGTCCGGGCTGGTAGCGTTACATGCAAAAAGCTCTTCGGCTTCGTATTTTGAGGCCTCGATTACATTCTCGAACAATGCATGGATAAGATCAAGGCCGTCTTTGTTAAATGCCTTTGGATAGATCAGTGCAGTTTTTTCATCTAGTATGCACAAACAAGTATCTAAATGATAGAAGCTTTCATTTAATAATTCTAGCTTAATAACGGGAACGTCATATATATCTGAGATAAGAGCGTATACCTCTTCAGAAGAACGGAATCCGTAGCCACCCCAAATTAATCCTCGTTTATAATGCCAAAGAGCGTCTCCCATGCCTTCAAAATCATCAAACTTTTCTTCGTCTAAGTGAAAAACCTCATAACTGCTTTCTTCATAGACTTTTTGGATATGAGGAACTTCTCCTTTTCTCTCATTGGCATGCATTACGCTCATTAACACTTTTTTATTCCCGTTTGCATCAATAAAGGGTAGACTTTGGTTGGCACAAAAAACCATATCCGGGAATCCCCTCACTCCATCCAGCACATGTGTTTCTAAACCGAGTTCTTCATAGGCATTTTTAAGGTGCTCCCACTCATCAAGGGCTGCCATTTTATCAATATCACCAATATTTCCTTTCATGTGAGGATTGATAATATATTCTACATCAAAATGGGTTGGTTTAACGAGCAAAACCTTTCTAGGTGCCGGCATAGGCTTCAGGTCTGATAGGTTAAAATCCAATTCACTAACTTTTGATATAACTTTTTTCATGTTGATTATTTTAAAATTTGGCAGGACATCAAAGATCACAAAAAACTAGTATCGGAACAAATTTCCCGGAGTTTAATTGTTAATGAAAACCAGTAACAATTCCCTATTTTCCAATAAATAAAATTTCGTTATTTCTATGTCTACAAAGAATTTGGTAATTGCCTTCGGTGGTGTTTCACCCGAGCATGAGGTTTCTGTTTTATCAGCAATGCAAGCTATTTCCAGCATGCAAGGGTCTGGTTACAATTTGGTTCCACTTTATATCACGAAATCAGGTAAATGGTTAACTGGAGAGACATTACTTGATCTGGAAAATTATAAAGATCTTTCTAAGCTTGAAGAAGTTGCGATTAGATGCGCTTTTGTAAAAGATGAAATTGGGCGAACACATTTAAAACAACAAGATTCTTCAGGGTTATTCTCTAAGCCAAAATCATTTGCTGTGTACGCAGTTGTATGTGCCTTTCACGGAAGTGGCGGAGAAAATGGATCATTTCAAGGAATCTGTGATTTTTATAACGTTCCTTACACTGGAAGTGACGTGTTGTCATCATCTTTGGGGATGAACAAAGTAAAAGCAAAACAGATATGTGTAGCTAATAACATTCCTGTAACAGACAGTTTGGATTTCTATGAGTCAAATTGGGAAACCGATCAGGCTACCATTCTCAAAGAAGCCGAAATGATAGGATACCCTTTAATTGTAAAGCCATGCAGTTTGGGAAGCAGTATAGGAGTTGCAAAAGCAAACACTAAAGAAGAATTAATAGACTCTATTGAAATGGCTTTTAGGTACGATGCTCATTTATTGGTAGAGGAAGCTGTAAACCCGCTAATGGAAATAAATTGTTCTGTTTTAGGCACAGCGGAGGAATGTAGAGCAAGTGTTTGTGAGAAGCCCGTAGGGTCATCAGAAACGCTTTCTTTTGTAGATAAATATCAAAGCGGAGAAGGAGTTGAGAAAGGAATGGCCTCTGCAGATCGAGTAATTCCGGCTGATATTTCTCCTGAGTTGACAGAAGAAATCCGAGAGATGTCAATACATATTTTTAAAACCTTTGGAGCAGGTGGTGTAGCAAGGTTGGACTTTCTGGTAAATAAGGATTCAAATAAAGTTTATTTCAATGAAATAAATACTATTCCTGGATCTTTTTCATTCTATCTGTGGGAGAAATCAGACATATCCTTCAGACAACTTATGGAAGAGTTAATTGATATTGCGATCAAAAGTCATCAGCAAAAGAATGGCCGGGTACAAAGTTATGAGACCAACCTTTTGAATGAAAAAGCAGCAAAAGGCATTAAAGGACTAAAGGGTTTAAAAAAATAACAATGAGATATAAATTCGTAAGTATTTTGTGCGGAGCGCTTCTTCTTCTTTCCTGCGGGAAAAGCACAGAAGTAACCATAGTTGATGGCAGCGCCGGTATATTACCGGACGAGAAACCGTCTAATGCGACAACTGCACAGAAAACTACTTCTCAAGACGACTTTACAGTAATAAAAATTGGTGAGCCAAACTCGATTCATACATTGGACCCTTTATTTGGAACAAATAACAGCGAGTTCAGAACATTATCATTGATATATGATGGTTTGACTAAAATTGATATGAATGGAAATGTAAAACCAGCAATAGCAAAAAAATGGGCTATAAGCAGAGATTCTTTGCGCTATACTTTTACTATTCATGATAATGTTTTTTATCACAGCGATTCCAGGTTTACAAGTGGAATAGGAAGAAAGGTGATTCCCGAAGACATAATTATGAATTTTGAAAGAATGGCATCCATACTTGTGCCCGACAATGCTGCAGAGATGTTTACTTCTATAAAAGGGTTTAAAACATTTCACACAGAACAGACATTTATAAAAATCCCTGCGAACCGCACAATTAATTCTATTGAAGGGATAACCGCACCTAACGACTCAACCATTACCATTCAACTTTCAAAAAAGGACAAGGATCTTTTGAAAAAACTGGCCCATCCGTTAGCCTCTATTTATCCTAAAGAAAGTTTGCCAACAGATAAAACGCCAATCACTAAGCCTATAGGAACAGGAAGCTATTATTTAGCTCAACAGAAATCTAAACTTCTCATTTTGGCATCAAACGACGATTACTTTCAAAGCCAAGAGGTTCCAACAAGAATTGATATCACTCACGGTAAAAAAGAAGCGGACTTATATCAGGATTTTGCTAAGGGGAATCTGGATGCTTTGATAGAAATAGGCCCGGGAACAATTACGCAGCTAACGGATTCAACAGGAAAATTGGATTTTATGTATCAATCTGCGTTTAACTTGTATGATTCATCGGTAAAAAGTGAAGTAAATTTTTACTATAACCCGCAATCAGAAAGCAACAATGTTGAAACTTTTTTAAGATCGCAAAAGAAAGATTTTTTGAATTTTGATAGAGCATTAGGAGAAGTGATTATCAAGGATCCGCGGAGTTCTGTTGATAGCCTGGAAAAGCAAAATGTTCATATTGCATTTACAGATAACCCTGCAGAAGTTTATTTAACGGATGCAATAGCAAAAAAGCTTGCAGGCAATAGAGCAACAGTTGTTATGAATTCATCTTATGCAATAACTGATGAAGTTACTTTTTCAACCAAATACTTTCCATCTGCGCGACAAACCATCGTTTGGAAGAAGCCTGTTCTGATTTTAACGAAAGAAGGAGTAACAGGCATTAAAGTTTCCCATTATCCATGGAATATATCTTTCGATGGTTCGACTATAACTAAATCAAACTGACATGAAATTTGCAGTTGTAGCCAATCCAAATAAGTTTGAAGTAAAAGCTGTACTGGAAGCAATGATTAAGTGGGCGGAACAGAATGAGGTTTCACTTTTAGTTTCAGAAAAAACATGCACTCTTACCGGTGTTCAGAGTCCAACTGTAATCGAAGAAACGGACTCTGATGAAACTGCAATTAAACAAAGTGATATTGTAGTAGTTATAGGTGGCGACGGCACCATTCTATATACAGCTAGGATTTCATCTCGTTCAGCAAAACCTATACTCGGAGTAAATGCGGGTAGACTTGGGTTTATGACAGATACAAAAGCTGAAGACCTTAATAATGCACTTGATGCAGTAAAAAGCGGAAATTACACAATAGACAAACGCCATTTCCTGAAAGCTGTTGATAATAATGGCAACGAATTTTTTGCGTTGAATGAATATTTGTTCACAAGAAAAGATTCTACTTCAATGATCAACATTACAGCGGAATATGATGGTAGCTTGATCAATACGTACTGGGCAGATGGATTGATCGTTTCTTCTTCTACAGGATCAACGGCGTATAATTTATCCTCCGGAGGTCCTATAGTAGTTCCCGGGTCAGGCGTAATGTTGGTAACCCCAATCAATCCTCACACATTAACTACACGACCTCTTGTTGTAAGATCCGATAAAATTCTTAAGGTTAAAGTGGAAAAGCAGGAAAGCGATGTTTCTTTTTCTTACGATGGAGTAAACTGTAGAATTGAAACGCTGCCACTTGAAGTGGAGATCACAACATCTGATTTAGCATTTAACCTGATCAAATTACCCGGACAGAATTACTTTGAAACACTCCGGAATAAATTGATGTGGGGAAAAGACTCGAGAAGAAATTAAGAATATTGAATGCTGAATTATGATTTTTTGAAATCGAATTAATTCAACATTCATCATTTATAATTCATAATTTTAGAAACTGAAAGGGATTCTTTTAAAACTTAATCACAAACAAATAATCTAATGAAAGTAACAGTTGTAGGAGCAGGCGGAAATGTAGGTTCAACCGTAGCATTAAGCGTGGCTCAAAGAGACTTCGCAAAAGAAGTAATCGCCGTTGATCTTGAACGTAAAGAAGACGACAAAACATTTTATCCTTCAAAAGGTAGAGCGTTAGATCAGTGGGAAGCTTCACCGATTCATTTGTTCGATACACGAGTTAAAGGAACTACAGACTATGCAGATACTGCAAATTCTGATGTTTGTGTGATTACAGCCGGTGTTCCGAGAAGACCGGGAATGAGCCGTGACGATCTTTTAGAGATCAACGCAAATATTGTTAGAAGCGTAACTGAGCAATTGGTGAAGCACTCTCCTGATACGATCATTATTGTGGTTTCAAACCCGCTGGATGTAATGGTACAGGTTGCAAAAGATGCTTCCGGACTTCCTTACGAGAAAGTAATGGGAATGGCAGGAATCTTAGACACAGCTCGTTA
>TARA_R100000541_G_scaffold1201_15_pt1 | contig 39698 bp, 34 predicted proteins | sample TARA_R100000541 | Tara Oceans TARA_R100000541 (sample SAMEA2621416) | marine metagenome | biome: marine biome (ENVO:00000447); feature: surface water layer (ENVO:00002042); material: "saline water (ENVO:00002010), including plankton (ENVO:xxxxxxxx)" | depth 5 m | reverse complement strand
CCCGCCGCTGCTGACCATCGGCTGCGACTGTTTCCTGCGACGGCTGGAGATCGACGGCAATGGCTCCAGCGACGACATCTCGGCGTTCCTTCGACGCCAGCAGGTGATCGGTTTCAACACCTACGGAGAGCAGTTCAATGGCATGCATATCAACCAGACCTTCACCGGCGTCGCGATCGGCCGGCCAGGTGGACGGGCTGGAGAAAGAGGTGCCCGTTGAGCAACTCGACCGGCAGGCCGAACTCGAGCGCGAAAACCATAAGCTGCGGCGCATAAACGCGGCGCTGATCGAGCGAATCGAGTCCAGCAGCACCGGGCGCGATGCGTCGTACGCGGCCTTCCAGCATTCGGTTGAGCTGGCCGAGCAGGTGCGCGAACGCACCGATGCGCTGAACCAGGCGATGGCCGAACTGAAAGCCAGCAACCGCCTGCTCAGCGACGCCCGCCTGCGTGCCGAAACTGCGCATCAGCATCTGGTCGATGCCATCGAGAGCATTTCCGATGCCTTCGTGCTGTTCGACAAGGACCAGCGCATCGTTCTGTTCAACAAGCGCTTCAAGGCGCTCTGGAGCCGAACCCGAGCGCGCATCAACAGCGGCACTCGGCTCTCGGAGCTCAAGCGGTTGGCTGAAAGCAGCGGGCTTATCGCCGAAGAACACCGGGGCAAGGCCAACGAACCGACGGTTTACCGTTTGCAAAACGGACGCTGGGTGCAGCTCAGCGAGCGGCCCACCCGCGAGGGTGGTCTGGTGATGCTTTACACCGACATCACCGAGGTGAAAATCAGCGAAACCATGCGCCGCGAGCAGGCCTTGGCGCAGAAGTCCCGCTTGTTGCAGCGCGCCGTAGACAACCTTTCCCAAGGCGTGGCCATGGTCAGCGCCGATGGTGGCCTGGAGCTGTGGAACGGTCGCTTTCTTGAGCTCTGCGGCCTGGCGCCCATCGAGGCGCATCGACCATTCGACGAGGTGATGGCCGACAGTGAGCTGAAACTGCTGACGCCCAACACGCTTGACGCCGTAGGCCAGCCCCTGAAGGAGCTGGAACAGCACCTGTTCGACGGCCGAACGCTTGAGGTTCGGACACATCCGTTGCCCACAGGCGGCTTCGTCAATACGTTCACCGATATCACCGAACGTTACCGCCATGCCGAAGCGCTACGCGAGAGCGAGCGCTGGATCCGCCTGATCACCGACCACGTGCCGGCGCTCATTGCCTATGTGTCAGCCGACCTGACCTACGAATTCACCAACAAGGTCTACGAGGAATGGTATCGCTGGCCCAGCGAAGGCATGCTCGGTCAGTCGCTGCGTGACATTCACAGCGGCGAACACTGGCAGCAGCTCGAACCCTATATCGATCGAGCCCTGTGCGGCGAAAGCGTCAGCTTCGAGATGGCCGAGCACAATCACTCTGGGCAGCAGCGTTACATGCTGCGCTCTTATGTGCCGAACCGGCAGGCCAGCGGCGAGGTGGTTGGTATCTTTGTGCTGATTCAAGACATTACGGATCGCCGGCGCACGGCCGAAGCACTGCACCAGGCCTATCAGAACCTCGAACAGCGAGTCCGTGAGCGCACGGCAGAACTCACCAGCCTCAACGACCAGCTGCTATGCGAAATCGACGAGCGCGCCCACGCCGAGGCGCGGTTGCGTGAAGCCAAGCGCGAAGCGGAACTGGCCAACCTGTCGAAGACCAAGTTTCTCGCCGCAGTGAGCCACGACTTGCTGCAACCCCTGAACGCTGCTCGGCTGTTCACCAGCGCACTGCTGGAGCAACCTTCAGCACCGAGTGGCGGACTGATCCGCAACATCAGCAATTCTCTGGAAGACGTGGAAAACCTGCTGGGTACGCTGGTCGACATTTCCAAGCTCGATGCAGGCGTGATCAAGCCCGATATTGCCCCGTTTGCCGTCAGTGAACTGCTGGAGACCCTGGCTGCGGAGTTTCGCCAGATCGCCGGCAGTGAACAGCTGCAGCTGGACTTCATTCCCTGTTCCGCATTGGTACGCAGCGATATCCAGTTATTGGCGCGCATCCTGCGCAACTTGCTGACCAATGCCATTCGCTACACCCCACATGGCCGTGTGCTGCTGGGTTGCCGTCGCCGGCGGCAGAGCCTGTCAATCGAGGTGTGGGACACGGGAATCGGCATCCACGAGGACAAGCTCGAGGAGGTCTTCCACGAGTTCAAACGCGGCGAAGGCGTGAGGCCTCAGCAGGATCGTGGGCTTGGGTTGGGTCTGGCGATTGTCGAGAAGATCGCGCGTATTCTCGGTCACCGGATTCAAGTCAGTTCGGTGCCTGGGCGCGGCTCCAAATTCGCCATTGAAGTGCCGCTGGCCAAGCGGGCGCCTAAAGCCAGCGTAGAGCCGTCAGCTACCGATCAGTTGCTGGAACGGCTCAAAGGCGCACGCGTATGGGTTCTGGATAACGACACCGCGATCTGTGCCGGCATGCGCACATTGCTGGAGGGCTGGGGCTGTCATGTTGTAACGGCGCTCTCGGAACAGGACCTGGCCGGTCAGGTCGACAACTTCCACGCCGATGCCGATCTGATCATCGCCGACTACCACCTGGACAACGGCTGCAACGGCGTCGACGTAGTCGAGACGGTCAATGCCCGGCGCGCCAGCCCGCTACCGGCGCTGATGATCACCGCCAATTACAGCAATGAACTGAAACAACAGGTGCGTGAGCTGGGCCACATGCTGATGCACAAGCCGGTGCGCCCGATGAAATTGAAGACTGCCATGTGCCACATGATGGAACAGGGGCATTCTTAGAACCGCCAGGCTCGCTCTACAATTGCTCGGCGTCGCTGACGTCTATGGTCAATCTGTAGGAGCGAGCTTGCTCGCGATCAGCTGTAACTCAGGAGCCCCGGATATCACCAGCAAGCTGGCTCCTGCAGGGCTTGTCGCTGGGGCGTACCTGGCCGCATTGGTAATGGCCCGATCAGCGGCGCAGGTATGCTGTGAAGTCGATGTCGCCCGCCGAGAGGATGGCTTGCACACGGTTGTGCACGTTGAGCTTGCGCAGGATGGCCGAGACATGGGCCTTGACCGTGGTCTCAGCGATGTCGAGATTGTAGGCGATCTGCTTGTTGGACTCACCTTTGGTCATGCGTTCCAGCACCAGTAGCTGCTTGCGGGTCAGCGCCTGTAGCAGCTCGGGCGGGATGCTCTGTTCGTTGTGCTGGGAGCGGCGGGTGGTCGCCTTCTGGCTGCGGATGATGTCCGAAGGGAGGTAAACATTGCCGTTGAGGATCTGCTCGATGGCTTCGGTCATCTGCGCGCGTGGCGATGATTTGGTGATGAAGCCGCACGCGCCATAGGTGATCGCCTGTAGCACGATCTGCTTGTCCTGCTCGGCAGAGACGATCACCACGGGAATGGTCGGTGCCTCGTTGCGCATATTGATCAGCCCGTTAAGGCCGTGCATTCCGGGCATGTTCAGGTCGAGCAGCACCAGATCGAGGTCGTCGTTTTCCAGAGTCATCGACAGCGCGCTGTCGAGGTCGGCAGTTTCGAGGATCTCGCTGCCTGGAAAGCCGTCCTGAATGACGTTATGGATGGCTTCACGAAAAAGCGGGTGGTCGTCAGCGATCAGTATCTTGTACATGGCCGGTCACCTCATTGTTGTGATTATGGTGGGGTAGATCGGAAGAAGACCTTCGTTGTGCGCGGCTTCGATCGACCAATGGCAGCCTGTGTGCGGCGCCTATTTGATCAGGTTCTGTTCACCGACAAGCTTGCCCAGTCCTGCGAAAGAAAATCATGGGGAAACAGTCGTGGGTTTGGACGCCATAGCGTCTGGATTTGCTACAAAGCCTGGTGGGCTCTGGCATGTCCTGTTTTCCAGTACTTCAGTCGGCCACATTACAGGGCAAAGTGCCGCAGTTTGAAATCCTACAATCGACAGGAAAACCAGCACCAAAGTAGTAGTGAACTGCTCAGGTAGACCGTCGTAGCGCAGCGTGCTGCGGATTGAAGCTGAGCACTGCAAGCAGACTGAACAACAGTGTCAGACCGAGGCAAACCGCCAGCGCCAGCGGATTGAGACGTTCATACAGCGCATAGCGAACCAACTCCACGGCGTAGGTAAAGGGATTGAACGAGCAGATCCAGAACAGCCACTCACTGGCTTCGCGCATTTTCCACAGCGGATAGAGCGCCGATGACAGGAAAAACATCGGGAAGATGACGAAATTCATCACCCCGGCAAAGTTTTCCAGCTGCCTGATGCCGTTGGATAACAGCAATCCCAGGGCACTGAGCAGCAACGCTACCAGCAACAGCGCTGGCAGAGCCGTCAGCAGGCCTGCCGCAGGCGGCTGTACGCCATACAACCAGGCGATGAAAAGAAACGCATAGACCTGAAGCAGCGAGATCAGCGCAGTTGCCAGCAGCTTGCTCGCCAGCAGGAAGCTGCGCGGCAGAGGGCTGGTCAGCAGTACGCGCATGCTGCCCATCTCGCGGTCGTACACCATGGAGAGCGAGCCCTGCATGCCGTTGAACAGCAGGATCATGCAGGCCAGGCCCGGTACGATCCAGGTTTCGTAGGTGATATAGGTCTCGTAGGGTTCGATGATGGCGATGCCCAGGGCGGCGCGAAATCCGGCAGCGAACACCACCAGCCAGAGCAGCGGTCGGACCAGGGCGCTGAAGAACCGCGAGCGCTGCTGAACGAAGCGCAGCCACTCGCGAAACACGATGGCTCGCAGGCATTCCCAATAGGGCGTCATGGCGAGGATTCCTGAGTTGGACATGGCCTGGGGCGTATGGCGTGGCTGGAGCGCATCACGCTGGCACCGCGTTACGCGTGAGCCGGGCAAAGGTCTGCTGGAGACTGCCATCTGCGGCAGCCAGCGTATCGGCTCTACCCTGCGCGACCAGGTTTCCGCGGTTGAGGATGATCAGCTCGTCACTTGCCTGCACCTCGTCCAGCAGGTGAGTGGTCCAGAGCACACTCATGCCTTGCTCATCGCAGAGGGATCTCACGTGATCGTTGAGGTTCTGGCGGCTGGCGGGATCGAGCCCCGCACTGGCTTCATCGAGCAGCAGCAGGCTCGGCTTGTGGAGGAGGGCACGGGCAATTTCCACCCTTCGGCGATGACCGCCATTGAGTTCGCGCACCTTGCTCTTGCGGCGCTCGCCCAGTTGCTGGCGATCCAGCTCGACTTCGATGCGGTCGTTGGCGACCTTGCGAGGCATGCCATGCAGGGCGGCGTGATAGCGCAGGTTCTGCTCGACACTGAGATCCAGGTCCAGCGTGCTTTGCTGGAAGACCACCCCAAGCCGCCGCAAGGCTTCGCGCGGCTGGCTGCGCAGACTGAAGCCTGCCACCTGGATGTCGCCCTGCTGCAAGTCGTAGAGGCGCGTCAGCAAGGCGATCAGCGTCGATTTGCCGGCTCCGTTGGGGCCGAGCAGGGCGGTGAAGCCGCCCGCTGCCGTGTTGAAACTGACGTCGTGCAACGCCTGACGTTCCCCGTAGGCAAAGCTGACGCCCTCGACCTGCAAGGCCGTCATGGTGCGACCACCACGCCCCAGGGATAGCGGCCAACCTTGATCGACTTGATCACCTTGAGCGAGTCCACGTCGATCACCGAAACATCACCGCTGACACCATTGGTGGTCAGCAGTCGGCTCTCATCGATGTTGAATGCCATGTGCCAGACCCGACGCCCCACCAGCAGGTAGTCGAGTACCTCGTAGGTCTTCGCATCCACAACGGCTATGTGGTTGGCCGGGCCGAGCGCGACGAAGGCGTATTTGCCGTCCGAGCTGAGTTTGATGCCGACTGGCTGGACCTTGTCGGGATGCACGCCCTTGATCTTGAAGTTCAGGGTCTTGATGATCTCCCGCTTCTCAACGTCAACGACGCTGACCGTCCCGCCGATTTCCGACGAGGCCCAGAGCAGCGTGCTGTCGTTGTTGAATTCCACGTGGCGCGGGCGCTGGTCGACGAGGGTGTTGTCCACCAATTGGTTGGTACTGGTGTCGATCCAGTGCAGCATATTGGTGGTTTCGCTAGTGTTAACCGCCCACTTACCGTCCGGGCTGACGCCCATGCCCTCAGGCTCAACGCCGACATCGATCTGTGCGAGCACCTCTTCGTTGTCGACGTCGACCACCGTCACCAGCGCATCGTCCTCGTTGGAGATGTACAGCCACTTGTTATTCGGGTGCAGCGCGAACTGTTCGGGGTCAGCGCCGGACGGCAGCTGTTTGATGATCTTCCGGGTCGCCAGGTCCATGACCTGAACCGTGTCCGAGTCGCTGGCGCAGATGTAGAGCAGCTTGTTGTCGCGCGACAGCGTCAACCCGCGTGGACGCTGGCCAACGTCAAGCGTTTCGACCGTTTCCAGGGTATCCAGATCGATCACGCTGACGGTGTCATCCTTCTCATTGGACACATAGGCGGTGGCGGCGAGGGCGGATGCGCTGGCGCAAGCCAGTGCACAGGAAACAGCGGCAGCAAGGAGTGTTCGGGTCATTGGAATATTCTCTTGTTGTGGTGTGAACCGCTCAGCGGGCGATTTAATTTGGCGACTGTTCCATGCGCAGCAGGTATTCGTCCGCTTCGGTCTGCCCGCCTTCGGCTGCCCGGCGCAGCCACATGCGCGCGGCCTTCCGGTCTTTTTTTACGCCGCGCCCTTCGGCTAATGCGGTACCCCAGTGGTAGCGGGCCAGACTTACATAGCTAGCCTCATCTGGCTGATTAGCGCCGAGCTCTATGAGCGCAGCGGCTTTGTCCATATCTACCGGAACGCCCGAGCCAGATTCATACATCTGAGCCAGCCAGATCATCGAATACACGTCGTTCCAGCGCGCGATGCAGTCTTCGAATATCTGCTTGGCAGCTCCAAAGTTTCCGGTCTTGGCAGTGACGTAGCCGTACATGCATTTGATTCGCTTCGGGCTGTCAATGTAGGCGTCATACCCCAGCTCGCTGGCGCTCGCGGTTTGTGCCAAGCCGGCAAGAAGCAGACCGGAGACGCAGCGAGATATGGCTTTCATCGGGTCGCCTCGCTCAGCCGGCACTGGCTCTCTGGCCGATCGAAGCCCAAGGTGTCCAGTTCGCTGGTGGGGTGCAGGAAGCCATCTTGGGGCGAATTGCTGACCAGCCCTCGCGGATGCACCAGCGGAACTGGTTGCCGCAGCTGGCCGTTCCAGGGCCGGAACGTCAACTTGCGGCCCTTGAACCCATCGACCGGCAGCGACTCGCTCAGCGATATCTGGCGGATTGCCAGTGGGTCCGTGGTTCCGAGCTTGGTGATTGCAGTGGCCAGGCTGCGGACCCCGATCCAGGCGGCAAAGTCGCGGTCATTCATCCAGCGATTGGCATGGCCTTCGAAGCGCTTCTGCAGCTGCGCCGCGCCGTAGGTTTCGACCGTCTTGTGCCAGCCGGTCGGGGTCAGGCCCTGTGTGCCCACAACCGGCCGCGGCAACCAGGTGTGATAGGGCACATATTCACCGAAGTCGCCGCGCTCATCGGCAACCACGACCACGTCGTATTCACCAGCTTGGGTGAACAGAGGCATGTCGGCTTGAGCGGTGCGCCGCTGGTCGTTATCGAACGACCAGGGTTTTTCCTCGATGATCTTGTGGCCGAAGCGCTTGGCTGCCCGCTTGAGCGCCTCGGCATAGGCCTGATCCTCTTCAGTCGGCCCGCTGATCAACAGCCAGCGATTCCAGCGGCGCACGGCGAGGAACTGCCCCAGCGCGTCGGCCAACATGCTGCGGCTTGGCAGGGTGTGCAGCACGTTACCCAGGCAACGAGACGTTCGCAGCTCATCATCGGGACTGCCAGCGTTGATCAGCAGACTGTCCGGCATGGCGCCGGCCAACGTTTCCAGGCTCTGAGCGGGAGCGTTCACCACAAACAGGCGCACACCCTGATCATGTAGCTGCCGCGCTTCATCCAGTAGCTGCTCTGGGGTTTCAGCCGTGACACGGTCCAGGGTGTAGCTGTGTTTGAGAAAACGACCGGTGCTGTTGCTGTCGGTAATGGCCAGCTCGGCGCCGCTCAAGCCCGCGTCAGCCGGCTCAGGTATCACATTCGATAGCAGCGGGCCTGGGTCCGGGCGGTAACCGAGGTAACCAATGCGCGCCGAGAGTTCTGGCCCCGCCGCGCCTGCAGTACTGACGAAAACGGCACAGCAGGCAAGGGCGATCAAGCAACCGGTACGATACAAAAGAGGGCGCATGGACGACTCCTATGGCGTTGCGTTCAGCATAGGAACCCTGTCGGCGCGGGGAAATATGCAGAAAGTACCAGCTGCTGTGTACCAAGGTAGTAAACCGGACGCTGGCAGGCACCTCTAGGATGAAGCCATCCATAACAAAAACGAGAAGCCCCATGCCTCCATTCAAAGCGCTAACACTTCACCTCTTGCTGATCGCCAGCCTGATCGGCTTCGATCAGGTGCTTGCCGCCGGTGACCTTACCCGTCGTACACAATCGCTGCCCGATCTCAGGTTTGGCTCCGAAGAAAGCGATTACGCGGTTTCCCAGAAGGAATACCAGCTGGAAACCGGCGTCGCCTATCAACTCAAAGTCATCGCCGATGGCCAGAAAGAGTGTGCTTTTCAGGCTCCTGAGTTTTCACAGGCCATCTTCCTGCGCAAGGTCGAGGCCGGCGGTGTGGAGATCAAAGCCGTGACGCTCGTCGAGCTGGAGTTCGAAGAAGCGGGCGAGGCGGAAATTTTCTTCCTGCCGATCAAGCCGGGGCGTTTCCCCTTCTATTGCAAAGGGCTGCAGAACAAAGGCATGGAAGGGAGCTTCGTGGTCAAGTAGCACAGCGACCTGCTGCTCTTGAAGCGGACATTGAACATGTCAGCACTCTGGCGTATCAGCCTGCTGGTCTCGCTGTTTTTTAGCCTGGTTGCGGCTGTCTGCTTGGCCGTACTGCTGCGTCAGGCGAGCCAAGACGTAGGCCGTGAACTGGCTGCGGCGGGTGCCGTGCTTAGCTATCTCGACGATATAGCGAAACGCGATCCCGCTGCTCTCCAACCTGAGCTGACGCGTCATCTGCGGCATGTGCAGGTTCGCTGGTTAGGCCCGGGCGTTCCGAGCCGTGAGATCCGCCCACAGCGAAGCACCTTGCTCGAGACCCTGTTGTATCCCGCCGAGTTGCCCGCGCCCCTGACAGTCCAGATGCCTGAAGGTCGGACCTTGCAATTGAGCGTAGATCCACAAGACGAAATTGAGGAGGTAGAGGATTCGCTGGTACAGCTATTGGTATGGTTTGGCAGTGCGTTATTGCTGAGCCTGCTTGCGATCCGGTGGGCTGTCCGGCCGGCGCTCGGCGTGCTGAACGAATTGCTTGCAGCCTTTGGCCAAGTTTCCCAAGGCCGCCTCGATACGCGTCTGCCGAGCCACTCCCTGCTGGAGGCAGGGCAGCTCTCCGGGCATTTCAACCGCATGGTCAGCGCCTTGGAGTACACCCGGCAGGAAAACGATGACCTGACGCGCTCGTTGCTGGAGCTGCAGGAGCGGGAGCGCACACAGCTTGCTCAGGCGCTGCATGACGACCTTGGACAATACCTGGCCGGTATCCGCGCCCAGGCCTGCTTGCTACAGGCGATAAAAGACCAGCCGCAGCTGGTCAGCACAACCGCACGCACTCTGGATGATCACTGTGAACAGTTGCAGGAGGGTTTTCGCAGGCTAACGCGCGAGCTCTATCCCGTGATGCTCGACCATTTGGAGTTGCCTGAAGCAATACAGTTGCTGGCCGAGCAGTGGCAAAGCGCGCAAGGGATCGAGCTGCGCGTGCAGATCGACCGGCGCATTCCGTCCCTTCCGCTGAACAAGAAAGAACAACTGTATCGGTTGCTGCAGGAATCGCTCACAAACGTGGCCAAGCATGCCTGCGCCAGCTTCGTGTTCATTCGCCTGCGCATGAACGGCGGTCGGCTGAGGCTGCTTGTCCGTGACAATGGCCACGGCCACGGCGCACCCGGACGGCCGGGCATTGGCCTGCGCTCGATGCATGAGCGTGCGCGGGCGCTGGATGGCCGGTTGATCGCGTGCAGGCGAGTAGGTTACGGCTGGGTGGTTTATCTGGAAATTCCGATCAGGGAGTCATGCTCCAATGAAGATCCTTCTCGTTGACGATCACGCTGTGGTCCGCCAGGGCTACGCTGCGCTGCTACGCGCCTTGCTACCCGAAGTTCAGGTCATTGAGGCCTGCGACGGCGAGGAGGCCCTGGCCAAAGCTCAGGAGGCTTCCCCAAGTCTGGTGATCATGGATGTGGGGCTACCCGGCATCAGCGGCGTCGAAACCACCCGGCGTCTGTTGCAGCGGCTGCCACAACTGCGCGTGCTGTTCTTTAGCATGCACGACGAACTGCCCCTGGTACGACAGGCACTGGATGCTGGGGCCGCCGGCTATATCACCAAGAGTTCGTCGCCGGATGTGTTGCTGGATGCGGTACGCCGAACCTTGGCTGGTTATGCCTATATCGAACAGCCGCTGGCTACTCAATTGGCACGCAACCCGGCGACTGCCAATGCGCTGGATCCACGTTTGCAAGGGATGACCCAGCGTGAATTTGAAATCTTCGTGATGCTCGCCAAGGGCACCCCAACGAGGCTGATCGCCGAACGGCTTTGCATCAGTGGCAAGACGGTTTCCAACTACCTGACGCTACTCAAGAGCAAGCTGCAGGTCAGCTCCCATGCCGAGCTGGTTCATCTGGCCATCGATACCGGTATTCTGCGGCTGGGTGATCGTGCAGTCGGTTAGCTCGGTAGGCCAGGATTTGATGACGTTGCCTTTGTCGGCGGCAGTGTGAACTGACGGTTCTTTGTGCAAAACGTTGGGCATCGCAGCTTGTCAGAAGCTGACCCTCGTGGCGTCGTGTCTGAACGTTGATACTGCACACGCAACGGTTGCAATCGAGCAACGGTCCTGAACGCGTAACGTCCCCATATAAGCAGATAACCATGATCAAAGTCAGCGTGATGTACCCCAACACCCCCGGCGCGAGGTTCGATCACGATTACTACCGCGACAAGCACCTACCGCTTCTCAAGGCCCGCATGGGCGATGCCTGCCTTTACTACACCATTGATAAGGCCATCTGCGGACGCACTCCTGACGAACCGGCGCCGTATGTCGCGATGTGTCACATTTTTAGCGATTCGTTAGAGGCTTTCCAAGCTGGCATTGCTCCGCATGCCGAGGAGATCGTGGCTGACATTGCCAACTACACCGACCTGACGCCCGTCCGGCAGATCAGTGAGGTAGTGGTCGGGCACTGACCGCTGCGTCAATTAACTCGGGCATCGCCATGACCCGGTTCCGCCCGCTGCCCTTGGCCAGATAAAGCTGCCTGTCGGCCTGCTGCATCAGGCCGTCCAGGTCGCTTGCTTGCGATGGGCAGTGCGCTACGCCGATCGACATGGTCAGCTGCATAGGTCCTGCACGCGTTTCCAGCGGTTGAGCCGCGAATTGCCGACAGAGTCGCGTCAGCTTTGCCAAGGCTTCTGTCGGCTGCGTGCGCGGCAACATCAGCAAAAACTCCTCGCCGCCGATACGAAATGCCGCATCGGTGTTGCGCAGTTCGCCCAATAGAAATGCTGCCACGCCCTTTAAGGCATCGTCTCCCACCCCGTGGCCGTGGGTATCGTTCAGCAGCTTGAAATGGTCAAGGTCAACCATGGCCAAGGCGATAGCTGCGTTATCACGCTGCGCTCGAGCCAGTTCACGGGCAAAGAAATCATCCAAGTAACGGCGGTTGTAGAGACCCGTCAGCGGGTCGCGCAGTGCCTGATGTTGCAGGGTTTCATGCAAGTCCGAGATGGTCGCCAACTGCTGCTTGCTCAACGCCAGCGCTTCGGCCAACTGCTGCTGGCTGCGCTGAAACTCTGTGATATCGCGCAGATAGAGCATCTGGCCCAGGATCACCGGTCCTTCCCGTGTCGTGCGTGAGATTGTCTGAACACGCACCTCAAAGTGCTGTTTTCGTGCGGCAACGCTTAAAAGCTGGGGTGACTCTTCCAGCACCGTCCGTTGCGATATGCCGTCCAGCATTTCGCCTATGTAAGGCCATTGCGAAAGGGCGCGGCCATGCCAGTCCTTCTTCAGATTTGCCATGCGAAGTGCGGCTGGGTTGGCCTCGATAACACGGCGTTGCGGATCGATCACCAGCACCGGGTCGATCAATGCGTCGAGCAGCAAGTGGCGCGCCACCGGTAACAGATCGAACAGACGCAGCCCGCTGATCAACCAGCCAAAGCCGGCGATGGTTAATGCGAAACTGAATGGCGTCGGATCAAAGCCGAACAGTGTCCAATCGAACGCGACATAACTGATATTGGCGCCCCATGGGATCGTAGTCAGCACCAGGAACACCAGGTAGTGCCGTCGATGCAGGCCGCTGCTGAGGGCGGCTGCGCGCAGCGTGATACCCATGCAGAAAATCATGAAGGGGTAGCCGTAAGCTGCTGCCAGATAGAACAGCGACGCGTGCTGATAGGCAATCGGAGCGTTTGGCGCTGATGAAATTGGCGCGCTCGCAGCACCGTAAAACAGGAGATGCCAGGGATTACTCAGTGCCAACAACCAGAACACCACTGGCATTGCCATCAAGGCTGTAATGGTGAGCGGTCTGAGGGGGCTGCGAATACTGTTGACGTATTGCCAGAGAAACACCGACCAGAACGTCGGGACGCCGAGAATGGCGGGCCAGGCCATGCCTGCCCAGAACATCTTGCAACTCTGCTGGTGGACACTCATTTCCAAGGCAGCGGCGCCGAGCCACCAGAGGATGGCGAGATGCATCAGCGTGAAAGCGGAACTGCCGGCGAATTGCGGCTGATGACGGACCCAGCGTGCCAATACCGCGACGCCCAGGCCGACTAGCAGCGTCATCAGCACCGGAGCTGAAAAACTCCAGCCTGAATTCAAACAGGCCGACATCGGGCCGTCCTCTGGCAATTCGATAGGTGTGTGGGAGCGCTAATTTGGTGGGTGAAGATACCTCAAAGCGCTGGGTCTGACATGAAAGTTTGTAGTGGCGTTGGGCCTGTCTTGCCGGGTTGGTTACTCGGTAGAGGAAACCGGCGCTGAACTAACAGCGGCTGGATTCTTCATAACTTCTGAATCCTTCAGCAATGGAGCAACACGCGCCATATGGTTTTTCTTGTTTTGGGAATTGTGCTTTTTCTGATTACAGCGATGGATATCATCAAAACCACCCTGTCGACGCGGGGCGGTGGGCCGATCACCAACGCGGTTTCCAAGATGGTATGGCACTGCTTCTTCAGCGCTGCGGGACGGCGAGGGGAGTCCAGGCTGCTGGAGTATGCCGGGCAATGCGTGCTGCTGCTGGCGCTACTCACTTGGATCGCCAGTCTATGGCTCAGCCTGTTTTTGATGCTCGCGTCGGATCCAGGCGCGGTGGTTAATGACACTACCAAGCTCATCGCGGACAAGTGGGAGACGTTTTATTACGCGGGCTTCACGTTATCGACGCTAGGTGTGGGCGATTTCTCCGCATCCGCCGATGGCTGGCGGGTACTGACCAGTGCCGCAGCCTTCTGCGGGCTGACCTTCATCACGGCTGCGATCACCTACATCGTTCCGGTACTGTCGGCTGTCAGCCTGCAAAACCAGCTGAGTCTGCTCATCAGCAGCATGGGCCGGACGCCGCAGGAAATCCTCGTCAACAGTTGGAACGGGTCTGACTTTTCGCGCTTTTACGACAACGCCAGCGACATACGGCAGATGCTGGTTGAGCACACCCTTAATCATCACGCCTATCCGGTGATTCGTTGCTTTCATAACAAGCAGGCGGAGAAAAACGTCATACCTGCCGTGGCGACCTTGCACGAGGTGTTGCAGTTGCTCGAAGGGGTCGCTGGAGAGGTGCCGCAAGATACGCTGAAGCACAAAATGCTCGTTTCAGCGTTGGACCAGCATCTCGAGATGCAACGTGCCAATTACCTCGGCCGCGTAGATAGCCACGCCAAGGCCCCGGTCATGGATCTCGCGTCACTTGGAGAAGCCGGAATACCGCTTAGATCGAACCAGGACCACGTGCTCGACGCACCCGAGCGGCGCCGTTTGTTGGGCGCGTTACTGGCCGCCGACGGCTGGGGATGGCACCACGTGTACCGGAGCCGTTGACGGCCAGAGTGTTCGCCTAAAGCTCGACGTCTCTAGGACCCGGCGTCATGACACCGGATAGGCTCGAGCGCTGGCTGCCGGAACCCTGGCTGATCACACTGAAGCTGCCATCTGTTTCCAGAACGACCGCTTCAACGTCATCGATGGAAGAAGATCCGCTGGATCGTATCGCCGAGCGAACTTCGTCTTCAGTTACCCGAGCCACCCGCATCGCACTGCTGAGCATCTGCCCTTGATACAGCAGCAGTGCTGGTTCGCCGGTGACGAGCTTGCGTACCCAACCGACTCTGACGCTGGACCATGTGACCAGATACTGCAAACCGATCAGAAGCGCTAAAGCTAAGGTGCCTTCGGCGAGCGATACATCGCGGTTCAGCAAAATGGTAGCGAAGGTCGACCCCAGAGCTACCGTGACGATCAGGTCGAATGCGTTCATCTTGGAGAGCGTGCGGCGACCGGAAATACGTAGCAGCACGATCAGGTTTATATAAGCCAGGATGCCAATGACCAGGGTTCGGATCAGTGTCGACCAGCCGCTGAAAAACATGCCTTCCACATCTATATCCTCAAGAGTCGGTTCTTGATAGACGCATCTGAGATAGATGGGTTGCACGCTCGGTACGATGAGTGCGCAGAAGCGGCTGCGTCAGCCGGTCGCCGTGTCAGTGCTTTAGCTGCATTCCAGCAACAATCCGGTCTTCAAAAACACCTTCGTCATCGCCACTCAGGGCGAGAAAGACCATGAGTGCGGCGTAGGCATCATTCGCCGCATAAAGCCGTTGCGCATCCGTAAGTGAGCGATTGCTCCAATTCGAGGTGGATACGCTACGTGACTTGCTCACCCGGGAGCCCAATACGGCCGCAACCGCCCCGCGTAGTCCGACCTGGCCCTTTTTGCCTTGGTAGCGCAGGGTTGTGCCCAGGTCGATGAAATACCGCATTTCGATACCCAGGCGGTTGCGTAAACGGCTGCGGTCGCTGCTCAGCCCGAATCCCACCTTCAACACCCGATCTGACTGGAGTACTGCGCTGACGGCTTCGCTACAGCCATCCGAGCCGACCTTAAACAGGTAGGCTTTCTCGGGGCTGGCAAACTGAATCAAATGCGGCCCCGTCGATACTTCCCCTACCTTGAAGGTCGGTTTGGATTCCGTGTCGAAGCCGACCTGCGGCCAGCCCAGCAGCTCTTCCTTGGCTTGGCTGAACGCTGCGGGGGTTTCGGGTGTGATGATCTGATCGAGATGAAGGCCATCGAAGCGGGGCAGGGCATCCAATTCGACGACCTGCGGAATACGGACGAGGGGCATGAGGGGTTCCGGCAAGCGCTGACAAGAGCAGCGGGGTGCAGTGGCGTCGTTGATGCAGGCGAGACTAGCGCACAACGCGACCAGACGCATATGTGATGCGTATCCCTTACTTCTCCCAATCCATAGGGCATCCGATGCAGCTATCCATATTGGTACCTTGAAAGGTTGCATAGTGCCGGCGCGCGCCAGTCAGGGTGGCCTCTGCGAGGTTGGCATCGTTGAACTTGCCTTCTTGCAGGTTCGCGTCAGTCAACGTGGCGCGTGCAAGATCGGCCTTGCTCAGCCAGGTCATTTCAAGGTTGGCGGCGGTTAGATTTGCGCCCTGCATTTTCGCCCCGCTCAAACGCGCAAATTCGAGATTTGCTGCGGTCAGGTCAGCCCCGTTGAAACGCGCGGCCTGAGCGAACAGGCCCCATCCCTGAATCGCCACCAGGTGGGCATTGGTGAGGTTCGCCACCCGCAGGTTGGCTTGTTGCAGGCTGGCGCGGGTGAGTGTCGCGCCGGTCAGGTCAGCCTTTTCCAGATTAGCCAGATCGAGATTCGCATGACGCAGGTTGGCACCTGCCAGATTGGCACCGCCTAGGTCCATCTTGCGCATGTTCTGATTGCTCAGGTCTGCATTACGTAGGTCGGCGTTGGGGCATCTACTTTCCGGCTGGATGACGCAGCCATTGATGATGGTTGGCTGATCGTCGTCAGCGAGCAGCGACGTGCTGGCGAGCAATGCAAGGGGCAGCAAAAGAAGAATCGGGTTCATGACAGCTCCGTATTCGAAGGGGAGAGGACAGCTGATGTGTGACGGCTCGATGAACCGGAGCGCCAACCCTTGCGGTTCAACCGAGTTGGCAACGCCAGCTGTCCAGCGCGGGTGACTGCGCCGCATCACGGCGCAGCCTCGACTTAGCGTTTGGCGGTCTGCTTGTCCCAACTCGGGATCCGGAACACCCAGAAAGAGCCGCCTTGCGCAACAGGCTTGGTCAGCGCAGCCATGTCACCGCCCCACAGAGGTACGGCGCCTCCGTAGCCGACGGTCACACCGATGAATTGCTCACCGTCCTGCTCCCAGGTGATGGGCGGGGCGATGATTCCGCTGCCGGTCTGAAATTTCCACAGCTCTTCGCCTGTTTTGGCGTTGAAGGCTTTCAGGTAGCCATCACCGGTCCCGGTGAATACCAGGTTGCCCTTAGTGGCAAGCACGCCAGCCCAGAGCGGCAGCGGCTCCTTGTGTTCCCAGGCGACCTTGCCCGTAGCGGGGTCCATGGCGCGAAGAATGCCGACGTGATCGTCGTACATGCGCTTGATGCGGAAGCCCTGACCGAGATAGGCATTACCCTTCTTGTAGCTGACCTCTTCGGTCCAGTAGTCCTCTTTCCAGTGGTTGGCCGGCACGTAGAACAGTCCTGTGTCCTGACTGTAGGCCATGGGATTCCAGTTTTTGCCGCCGAGAAATGGCGGCGAAACCTCCACTGATTTGCCATGCGCTTCGCCTGGCTCGGGCATGGGTGGGCGCTGGCCTTCGTTCTCGACAGGTCGTCCAGTCTTCAAGTCGATGTGGCTGGCCCAGGTGATGTTGTCGACGAAAGGGAAGGCGTTCTGCAGCTTGCCATCCTCTCGATTGACCACGTAGAAGAAGCCATTGCGGTCGGCGTGGGCCGTCGCCTTGACGGTTTTCCCGTCCTTGTTCTTGTAATCGAACAGCACCAGCTCGTTGTTGCCGGAGAAATCCCAGGCATCGTTCGGTGTGTGCTGATAGAACCACGTCACTTCGCCCGTGGTGGCGTCCACACCTACCTGCCCCGAGGTATAGAGGCTGTCGTAGTCTTTCGGCTCGCCGCCGTCAGCGGTACGCGCCCAACCGTTCCAGGGCGCCGGGTTTCCCGCACCGACGATGATGGTGTTGGTCTCGGCATCGAAGCTCGCACTCTGCCAAGGCGCGCCGCCACCCTGGCTCCAGGCTTCTTTCTTGCCAGTGGGTGAATTGGGGTCATCGGGCCAGGAGGGCGCCTTTACGTCCCCGGTCGGTGTGCTGTCTTTGCCGTTGAGACGACCCACATGGCCCTCGACGAAGGGACGCATCCAGACTTCCTCGCCGGTGTCCGGATCGCGGGCGAACAGCTTGCCGACTATTCCGAATTCGTCGCCCGAGCTGCCATGAATCAACAGCACCTTGCCGCTTTTCTGGTCTTTGACCAGAGTTGGCGCGCCGGTCATGGTGTAACCCGCACCGTGGTCACCGAACTTCTTCTTCCAGACGACCTTCCCAGTGTCCTTGTTCAGTGCGACCACCTGGGCATCCAGCGTGCCGAAGTAGATCTTGTCGCCATAGATCGCCGCGCCTCGATTGACCACGTCACAGCAGGGGCGAATGTCCGCGGGCAGGCGGTGGGCGTAGCTCCAGAGACGTTTGCCGGTACGCGAATCGAGCGCGAACACGCGTGAGTACGAACCGGTCACGTAGATGACCCCATCGTGCACGATCGCCTGGGACTCCTGTCCTCGCTGCTTTTCATCACCGAAAGAAAACGACCAGGCCGGGGTTAACTTGAAGACGTTTTCGTCATTTACCTGTTGCAGCGGGCTCCAGCGCTGGGCGTTGGTGCCCAGGCCGTACTGCAATACGTTTTCGGTCGAGAGGTGATCGTTGGCTATGTCTTCCCAGGTGACATTCTTGGCAGCTGCCAAGCCGCTGATTGAGAGACCGCCAATCAGAACGGCGATGGCGAGGGGGCGTTTGCTGCCCAGGGGGGTTGTTGTTGTCATGGTTGGTTTCCCTTGGTCGATTCGGACGCGACCAGCTGTGGCGCTTGCCAGGCATCGGTTGTGCGCAGCAGCTGGTCAGGCGATTCGATTATTGGGACGGTGCCGCGACGGCTGATACGGAAAAGCTCCCGCTGATTCAGGGAAAACTTCCCAACACGGTTGTATTTTCGGCCTGCTACCTGTGTGCCACATCGGTCTTGCACGAGGCCCTACTACCAAGGGAGGAGACTCCGACAACCAAAGCAGGATTCTGCCATCAGGATGCAATGTTCAAGATGACCACCATGCGCTCCTACTGGGGCTGCCTTGCTCAGGTATTCGAACTCAACGGTGGTAGTCATGAATAATAAAACTGAACTGCGCGCGCTTTTTGCTGCTGGTCTGCTCGGCTTCGCCAGCTTTGCCTTTGCCCATGGCGATGTCACGCCGCAAACGGTGGAAACCAAAGGGCTGACGCCGCTAGGCGAAGAGTGGGTCGACGAAAACCCCTACCGCGCGCCCAGCGAAGATCATGACAAAGCTGTTGAAATCGGTTCCTCGGCCTACAACCAGAACTGCGCGCGCTGCCATGGCCTTGAGGCAATATCCGGCGGCATCGCACCCGATCTGCGTGAGCTTGAAGCGGACTACGATGGTGACGAGTGGTTCAAGGAACGTGTAATCAACGGTGCCGTTCGAGACGGCGCCGTCTACATGCCACGTATGGCCGATTACCTCAGCCAGGAAGCGCTCTGGGCGATCCGTACCTACATCGAAAGTGAAGCTGCCAAGCGGTGATCATCATGCGCCAGTTGCTTGCAGGGCTCTGCTTGTTGATGGCTTGCGCGCTGGCACAGGCGGAAGTAGTGAAGGTGCGTGCGTTCGATGACATCATCGATTCGGGCGTACTCAAGGTGGCGATGTATGAAAACTTCCCGCCTTACAGCTTCATGGCCGATGGCAAGCCGCGTGGGGTCGACTTCGACCTCGCGCAAAAACTGGCGTCCAAGCTTGGGCTAAAGATCGAAGTGTTGTGGGTAACGCCAGACGAGACGCTGGATGACGACCTACGCAACTTCATCTGGAAAGGGCATTACCTGAGACCGAACGTACTGGCCGACGTGATGATGCGCGTGCCGTACGATCGCGAGTTCTCCTACAAGCAGAACGAGCTGGGCGAGCTGATCAACGAGCTGGTGGTCATGTTCGGTCCGTACCAGCGCGAGCGCTGGCAGTCGGCCTATGACGATCGCCGCCTCGAAGATCTCTCCAGTGTCGCGGTGTTCCGCTACCACCCGGTCGGGGTTGAAGTGGAGAGCGTTCCCTCGTTCTATTTGTCGTCGGTGTTCAACGGCAGCATCGCCAAGATGCTGCATCACTACCCGACAGCCCAGGCCGCATTCGCAGCGATGCAGGCCGGAGAAGTTGACGCGACGATGGCCATGCGCGGCGAGATCGACTGGATGCTGGGGCAGGCCAATGACAGTCATCTCAAACCTGCAGAAAACGCCTATCCGAACATGGGCAAGCAGGTATGGGAGCTGGGTATGGCCGTGCACGAATCCAATCGGCAACTGGCCTATGCGCTCGAGGGCGAGCTGGAGGGCCTGGTCAAAGACGGTGCTGTTGAAGCGATCTATGCCGACTACGGGCTGCGCTATGAACTGCCCGAGCTGTATCAGGTGCAGCTGGGCGAGAACTGACGTCCAACGGTAAACCGTTGCTTCGATTGATATCGCCGTCCTCATGGCGCTGTACAGGTGGCTTCAACCGGACGCTGCCAGGTGTTGGGTTGAAGCTGCGCTTAAGCACATTCGGCCAGGCCGATGCGAGTGCATGAGCCAGCCGAGTCGTTTAAAAAATACGCTTTCTTTACGCCGCTGCGCTGAAGGCGCAATCGAATCTTTACGCCCCTCGCTCTGAAACTCTCCGTACCGCACTGATGCGACCTACGGAGCTGATCCCCATGACATTTCTCGACGGGCTATCGCTGGCCTTGGCCATCGCCCTGTTCATTTATCTCCTGGTTGCGCTGCTGCGCGCCGAACGCAGCTAGGAGAGCCAATGAACACTCACGATTACTGGATGATCGCGGCGTTCTTCGCGCTGGTCCTGATACCTGCCCCCTGGTTGGGGCGCTACCTGTTTCGAGCCATGGAGGGTGAACGTACCTGGTTGACGCCTGTTCTCGGCCCCATCGAGCGCCTCTGCTACCGCTCCGCCGGGATTGACGAGCACAGCGAGCAGGACTGGAAAACCTACAGCCTGGCGTTACTGGCGTTGACTGCTGTGAGCCTGGTATCGCTGTTCACGATGCTCATGTTGCAAGCCAGGCTTCCGCTCAACCCGCAAGCGGTGCCGGGCATGGCGTGGGACCTTGCCCTCAATACCGCTGTGAGCTTCGTGACCAATACCAACTGGCAAGCCTACAGCGGCGAGGCCCAGCTCAGCTATTTCAGCCAGATGGTCGGCCTTGGCGTGCAGAATTTCATCAGCCCGGCGGTGGGGCTGGCTGTGTTGGTGGTGCTTAGTCGTGCACTGTCACGCCGCTCGGCAAAGGCAATCGGGAATTTCTGGGTCGATCTGACCCGGGCGGTGCTTTACGGTCTGTTGCCACTCTGCGTCGTGCTTGCGCTGATCCTGGTCTGGCAGGGGGTGCCGCAGAGTTTTTCGGGCTACGTTCAGGCCGTCACGTTGCAAGGCGGCGAGCAGACCATTTCTCTGGGACCTGCGGCCAGCCAGATCGCAATCAAGCAACTGGGTACCAACGGCGGCGGCTTCTTCGGCGTCAACTCGGCGCATCCCTTCGAGAACCCGACCGCCTGGAGCAACCTGTTCGAGATGGTCTCGATCATCTTGATTCCCACCGCGCTGGTCTTCATGTTCGGTCATTACGTTCGAGATTTGCGGCAGAGCCGGGCCATTCTTGCCTGCATGCTGACCGTGTTTGTCCTGGGCCTTGGCGTCTCGCTGGTCGCCGAGCATCAAGTGAATCCAATGCTGTCCGGTCTGGCGGTTGAGCAGGTCGGGTCGATGGAGGGCAAGGAGAGCCGACTCGGTATCGCGGCCTCGGCACTATGGGCGACAACAACCAGCGCGGCGTCCAATGGCTCTGTCAACGCAATGCATGACAGCTTCAGCGCGCTGGGCGGCATGGTGCCTCTGGTCAATATGATGCTGGGCGAAATCATCTTTGGCGGCGTCGGGGCCGGGCTGTACGGCATGTTGCTGTTTGTGCTGATCACGGTATTCCTGGCTGGCCTTATGATCGGGCGCACGCCGGAATATCTGGGCAAGAAGCTCGAAGCGCGCGAGGTTCGGCTGCTGGTCGCAACGCTGCTGGTGATGCCGGTGGGTGTTCTTGTGCTCACGGCTCTCGGCGTCAGTCTTTCAGGTCCTGCCGAGTCGATCACCAATCCTGGGCCGCACGGCCTCAGCCAAATCCTTTACGCCTATACCTCCGGCACTGGAAACAACGGATCGGCCTTCGCCGGGTTTGGCGCGGCCACGCCTTACCACAACCTCATGATCGCGTTCGCCATGCTACTGGGCCGCTTTGGTTTCATCCTGCCGGTGCTTGCCATTGCCGGTGGCCTCGCGGCCAAGAACCGTGCGCCGATCGATGCAAACAGTTTCCCCACCCACGGGCCGATGTTCGTGATCCTGCTGACGCTGGTGATTCTGCTCGTCGGCGGGCTCACGTTTCTGCCTGCGCTGGCACTCGGGCCAGTCGCCGAACATTTCTTGCTGCAAGGCTTCTGAGGAACGTCATGATGAACGTCCATCAAACGGCACTCGAGGGTGCCGAGCAAACCACCGCCACGTCCTTCGCTTCGCTATGCAAGCCTGCGCTGCGCCAGGCCTTCATCAAGCTTGATCCCCGGACGTTGGCACGTTCGCCGGTCATGCTGGTGGTAGAGCTCACCGCGGTGCTGACCAGCGTGATGTGCTTGCTGCCCAACGAGGCGGTCAGCACGGGTGTCGCCCTGCAGATCGCACTTTGGTTGTGGTTCACGGTGCTCTTCGCCAACTTTGCCGAGGCGCTGGCTGAAGGCCGCGGCAAAGCCCGCGCGGATAGCCTGAAAGCCGGGTCGCAGGCTCTGGAGGCGCATCTGCGAACGGAGACCGGCGCGTTCCGGAGCGTTGCTGCCAGCAGCTTGCGACGCGGAGACGTGGTGAGAGTCGAGGCCGGTGAACTGATCCCCGGTGATGGTGAAGTCATCGAGGGCATCGCCGCCGTCAACGAGGCAGCGATTACCGGTGAATCGGCGCCCGTTATCCGCGAATCGGGCGGCGACCGCTCGGCGGTCACCGGCAATACGCGCGTGGTTTCCGACTGGTTGCTTGTGCGTATCAGCAGCGATCCAGGCGAGTCCACGCTGGATCGTATGATTGCGCTGGTGGAAGGCGCCAAACGACAGAAGACACCCAACGAAGTCGCGCTCGACGTTTTGCTGATCGGGCTCACGCTGATCTTTCTTGTCGTGGTTGCCACGTTGCAACCCTTTGCCCGATTCTCAGGTGGGGATCTCCCGCTGGTATACCTGGTGGCGCTGCTGGTCACGCTCATTCCTACCACCATTGGCGGCCTGCTTTCTGCCATCGGGATCGCCGGCATGGATCGACTGGTGCGGCTCAACGTCATCGCCAAGTCTGGACGGGCAGTGGAGGCCGCCGGCGATGTTCAGGTGTTGCTGCTAGACAAGACCGGCACCATCACCTTTGGCAATCGTCGTTGCACGGCCATGTTCAAGGCACCAGGCGTTTCATCGACCGAACTCTCATGGGCTGCGCTGCTGTCGTCGCTGGCCGACGACACGGCAGAAGGTAAATCCATCGTTGAATATCTGCGCGGCCTTGACCCGGTAAAGGCGCCGGCTGGGCAAGAGGTGGCCGGTATCCCGTTCACTGCCGAAACCCGTTTGTCGGGTGCGGATCATGAGGGCCACTGCTACCGCAAAGGCGCTGTCGATGCCGTGTTGGGCCATCTGGGACTTGTACGCGAGCAGATTCCGATGGTGCTGGCGAGAGAAATTCAAACGATTGCACAGAGCGGGGGGACGCCCTTGCTGGTATGCGCGGATGACCGCCTGCTCGGCGCGATCCATCTCAAGGACGTGGTCAAGCCGGGCATCAAAGAGCGCTTTGCGCAGCTGCGCCAGCTGGGTATACGGACCGTCATGGTCACCGGAGACAACCCCCTGACGGCCGCTGCAATTGCCGCCGAAGCGGGCGTCGATGACGTGATCGCCGAAGCGACGCCGGAAAAGAAGCTGCAGCGGATTCGCCAGGAGCAGGCAGACGGCAAGATGGTTGCGATGTGCGGTGACGGCGCCAACGACGCGCCAGCGCTGGCACAAGCGGACGTGGGCATGGCCATGAACGATGGCACTCAGGCCGCGCGCGAGGCTGCGAATCTCGTCGACCTCGACTCGGACCCGACCAAACTGCTGGATGTGGTGCAGGTGGGCAAGCAACTGCTGGTAACCCGAGGCGCACTGACCACGTTCTCGATTGCCAATGACGTGGCGAAGTACTTCGCCATCCTGCCGGCTCTTTTCATTGGCCTATACCCGCAACTTGCCGCGCTGAATGTGATGCAGCTTCACAGCGCATCGAGCGCGATCCTGTCAGCCATTGTCTTCAACGCACTGATCATCATTGCCTTGATTCCGCTGGCCCTGCGGGGCGTCAACGTCAAAGCGGCCGACTCGGCCAGCCTTTTGCGGCGCAACTTGCTGGTCTATGGCCTGGGTGGGTTGGTCGCGCCCTTCGTTGGGATCAAGTTGATCGACATGCTGCTGACTGCGGCAGATCTGGTCTGAACGCTGCCGCGCCTGACGGCGCGGCTTTTGGAGAAAAAACATGTTCAAACACATCCGTCCGGCGCTTGCAGCGCTGATCCTGATGACGCTGATAACCGGCGTGCTCTATCCATTGTCTGTTACGGCCGTGGCGCAGTTGGCGTTCGCCGAGCAGGCCAACGGAAGCTTGGTGCGCGACCGGGAGGGGCAGGTGAGAGGCAGTACGTTGCTGGCCCAGCCTTTCGACGGGCCAGAATGGTTTCACCCACGTCCGTCTGCCGCCAGCTATGCAACCGTTGCCAGCGGCGCGAGTAATCTGGCTCCGAGCAACCCGCTGTTGGTCGATCAGGTCCGTGAGCGCGTCAGCGAATGGAACGGCACGGCTCAACAGCCCGTACCGATGGAGCTGGTGACGACGTCCGGTAGCGGCCTGGATCCGCACCTCACCTTGGCCGCCGCGAAGTTTCAGGCTGTCCGTGTTGCTGCCGCTCGAGGGGTCTCTGAGCAAGCGCTGGATCGCCTGATTCAGGCGCAGCTGACGACGCCTCTTGTAGGCCCCGCGATCGTCAACGTACTGGCTCTGAACCTCGCCCTGGCGGACAATCCGCAGCCTGATTCCGGCGAGTGAAATGAATGAGCGATGCTCAACGTGCCGATGCCCTGCTTGATGACGCGCCCCGCGAAGGACGCGGGCGGCTCAAGGTATTCCTCGGCGCGGCACCTGGCGTAGGCAAGACCTACGCGATGCTTCAGGCCGCACAGCGCCAGCGACAGTTAGAGCGCGATGTGCGGGTCGGGGTGGTCGAGACTCACGGTCGCGCGGAAACCGAGGCGATGCGGGTTGGAATGGCTGAACAGCCGATGCGCCGCAGCGAGTATCGAGGTGTGACGCTGTTCGAAATGGACCTCGACGGCCTGCTGCAATTGCGGCCAAGTCTCGCGCTGGTCGACGAGCTGGCGCACAGCAATGCGCCCGGTAGCCGGCATGCCAAACGCTGGCAGGATGTCCTTGAGCTGCTCGAAGCGGGTATCGATGTCTACACCACGGTCAACGTGCAGCACCTCGAGAGTCTCAACGATCAGGTGCGCGGTATAACCGGTGTGCAGGTCAGGGAAACGGTCCCGGACTGGGTGCTTCATCAGGCCGATGACATTCTGCTGATCGATCTGCCGCCGCGCGAGCTGCTGGAGCGTCTTCGTGAGGGTAAGGTCTACGTGCCGGAACAGGCGCGTGCGGCGATCGATGCCTTCTTCACTCAAACCAACCTGACCGCGCTCCGCGAATTGGCGATGCAGACCGCAGCGGCGCGAGTGGATGCAGACCTGCATCGACGCCACCGGTTGCAGGGTCAAACCGCTCCGGCAGTCCGGGGCCGCTTGCTGGTAGGGATCGATGGTGATGCCTACGCGGAAGGACTGGTCAGGCATGCAGCCCGGGTCGCTGAACGCCGGCATCTCCCATGGTCAGTCGTACATGTCGACACCGGCGCGAGTCGAGGCGAGATTCAGCTGGGTTATCTCCAGTCCGCCCAGCAACTGGCCGAACGTCTTGGCGGAGAGGTTGTGGAGCTGCGTGACGAGCGGGTGGCGCGAACACTCATCGAACATGCCGTTGAGCGTCGCGCCACCCTCGTGTTGGTAGGCGGCGGCCGAGTCCGTCGGGTTTGGAAGTTCTCGATGCGCCGATCGATAGCTGAGCAACTGATCAAGGGAGGGCGCGGTCTGGAGATCAGTGTGCTTGGCCAAGAGCCTGCACTGGCCGCAGCACCCGTGAGAACCACCGCCACTCTGGATTGGCGTCAGTATCTGCTTGCTGCGCTGGCGACCTTGACTGCCACAGGCGTGGCACTGATGTTGTCCCGCTATCTCGCGTTACCTAACATTTCGCTGGTATTCCTCGCGGCCGTGCTGGTGGTTGCCGTGCGCAGCAGTCTGGGGCCGGCCCTGGCATGTGCGGGGCTGTCGTTTGTTCTTTACGATTTCCTGTTCATTCCACCGACGTTCACGTTCATCGTCGCGCGTCAGGAAGACGTTCTGACGCTTATGTTTTTCCTGTTGATGACGGTGCTTGCGGGCAATCTTGCCAGCCGCCAACGGCGACAGCTTCAGGCGTTGCGTCAGACTCAGGCGCAGACCACTGCTTTGCTCGATCTCTCGCGCCAGTTGAGTGCTGCCACCGATGTTCAGGCCGTAGGCGCTGCCGCTGTTCGCCAGTTGCAACTGGTGGCGAACCTGGAAGCCGTCATCGCGACGCGCGGCAAGCAGGGGAAATGGGTGTTCATCGGGGCTGAGCCGCTGCTGGCCGAGCCGGAAAGGGGGGCTGCTGAATGGGCGTTCAAGCATGGTCAGCCTGCGGGGAAGGGAACCGATACCTTGCCCAGTGGGCAATGGTGGTGGTTGCCGTTGAGTGGCGATGGAGAGCCGCTGGGTTTGCTAGGCATTCGCCAGTTGGGCGCAGACACGGCAGGGCTACAGAAGCGTCGTCTGATCGCTGCGCTCGCTCAACCCCTGGCGCAAGCACTGGGGCGCGCCACGCTGGCGCAGGAGTTGGAGGCGGCCCGACTGCACGGGCAGACCGAGGAGCTGCGCAGCGCGTTACTTGCATCCGTGTCCCACGATCTGCGCACGCCGCTTACAGCCATGCGTGGCTCGATCGACAGCCTGGCGAGTCTGGGGCACAGCATGAGTGAGGAGGATCGGCAGGAACTGCTTGAGGCGACGCGTGACGAAGCCGAGCGCCTTGACCGCTACATTCAAAATTTATTGGACATGACGCGCCTCGGTCACGGCGGCCTGAAGCTGATCCGTGACTGGACGACACCTGCCGACATCATCGCCAGTGCGCTGCAACGCCTGCACCGTGTGCTAGCAGACCTGCGGCTTGAGGTGCTGGTCCCCGATGATCTGCCGCTTTTGTACGTCCACCCTGCATTGGTCGAACAGGCGCTGGTCAATGTGCTGGAGAACGCGGCCCGTTTTTCTCCACCTCAAGGCAGGCTGCAGATTGCAGTCTCGACAGGAGCCGGCACCCTGCGTTTCATCGTCAGCGATGAGGGCCCAGGCGTTCCCGAGGCCGAACGTGAACGCATTTTCGACATGTTCTATACGGCCGCGCGCGGCGATCGGGGCGGACCGGGCACCGGACTCGGCCTCGCCATTTGCCAAGGCATGATCGGCGCACATGGGGGGCGGGTGTTCGTTGCAGACGGGCTCGGCGCAAGAGGCGCGAGCGTCACCCTGGAGCTTCCGCTACAACCTCAGCCTGAGATGGAAAAGGACCTCACGTGAGTCAGCAAGCCAGCATATTGATCATCGACGATGAGCCGCAGATCAGGAAATTCCTTCGCATAAGCCTCGGCTCGCAGGGTTATCGTGTGAGCGAAAGCGGAGACGGTCAGGGCGGTCTGGCCTCGGCAGCCTTGAACAAACCTGACCTGGTCGTGCTCGACTTAGGCCTCCCGGACATGGATGGGCAGACTGTGCTGCGTGAATTGCGAGAGTGGAGTCAGGTGCCGGTGATCGTACTGTCGGTACGCTCGAGCGAGACCGAGAAGGTCATGGCGCTCGATAACGGAGCGAATGACTACGTGACCAAACCATTCGGCATCCAGGAGTTTCTCGCCCGGGTCCGTGCACTGCTGCGTCAGAACCAAGGCGCGTCGAGCGGGCCGGCGCAGGCGATGTCAGGTCCGCTCTGCATCGACTTCGCGTACCGGCGGGTTAGCCTGGACGGGCAGGAGGTCAGCCTGACCCGCAAGGAGTACGCGGTATTGGCTGAGCTTGCCCAGCACACAGGGCGGGTCGTCACGCAGCAGCAGCTGCTCCAGGACATATGGGGGCCCAGCCACAGCGGCGATACCCATTACCTGCGGGTGGTTGTCGGCCATTTGCGACGCAAGCTCGGGGATGACCCGTCCGCGCCCCGGTTCATCATTACCGAGGCGGGAGTGGGCTACCGCCTGGTCACGGACTAGGCGTTCCGGGTTACATCTCAAACTCGTTGGCCTGGGTGTCGGTTCGCAGCGCCGTTCAGGCTGGCTGCATTCGCGGATGCCGGAAAAACCACACGGCCAGCGGCGTAGCGAGTGCTACCACCATCCAGCCCAGCAAGCTGATCGCAACAGGCAGACCGTAGTGGTCGGCGACCCAGCCGACGCCGAGCAAGGGCACGATGCTGCCAACGTAGCCGCACACCAGGTAGGTCGAAATCAGCCCCGAGCGCTCGGCAGGGCTGGCAATACGGTTGACCATGCTGATACCGGCCAACAGGCACATGCCATGACCCGCAGCAGCAGCGCAGACCCCTATGATGAACACCAGCGACGAGCCGGCCGTGAAGTTGAGTACGAGCATTGCGTTACTCAAAACCACTGACAACAGGCCGAGCAGTCCGCACCAGCGCAGACTCATCCGCGCACAGGCCAGCTGCATCATGGCGGAAGCCAGCAGGATGACGCCAATGGAGGTGCCACTCACCACCGGGCCATGCCAGGGCAGCATCTTCTCCAGAAACAGCGGGGCCATCGACGCGTAGATCCCGAACACGCCGAAGGCGAAAAAGGGGCACACACAGGTCAGCAGAAACGCCAGCGAATCCTGGCGTGAGGCCCAGGTCAGCCGCGGAATGAACGTACGTAAACCCAGTGGTGCGGCTGCGCTGAGCTCTGGATGCGGCTTGAGCTGCACCCGCATCAAGGCGTAGACACCCAGCACGCCGAGGATCAAGGACGGGATGTAGGTGGTTTTCAGTGGGTGCGCGAACCACTGGCCGATGACGCCGCCAGTAAGCGGGCCAAGGCCGAAGCCCAAGGCAAGCAGGAAGCTGGTGATCATCGATATCCGCTGCGACGCGCCATCACGGGAAATCTGCACCAGGCCCACTGACGCGCTGGTCACGATCAGGCTTGAAGAAAGACCGACCGCAAAACGGCCGATGTTGAGGCTCGGCAGGTTCCACGCCAGCATCGTCACCAGCGTCCCAGCCCAGCCGAGCAGCAAGCCACTGAGCATGACCTTGCGAAAGCCCAGGGTGTCGGACAGGCGGCCCATGAACAACAGCCCGAAAAGCGCCCCTGCCATATAGATGATGTAAATCAGCGATATATCGCTGGTACGAAGCTGCCACGCCTGCTTGTACAGCGGGTATAGCGGCGAGATGAGCGCGGTGCCCATGACACCGACGCACATGGCGAAGCACACCCAGGGAAAAGGGGACCACGTTTGTTTCATTGATAAAGCCCGATTTGACGTGAGAATGGCGTCATTCCAGCGCTGCCGCGCATGGGGACATGAACGCCCTGATCATTAGGCGCCTACTGTATCGGCTCGAAGTGAACTCCGGGCATTCATTCGTTCGGTGATTAACGACCCATGAGCCCGGCGTTCAATCTGTGGTGTTCCCTTGCGCAACGCAGTGCCTAGCGCAAGGTCAGCTCGTCACCGCGCTCCTCCTGCCAATCATCGAGGCTTGGGGCTGCCGCTTCGCCATCCATGCGATGGATGATGGTGAAGTAATCCTGCTTGAACCTGTCCTGCATGATTTCATCCCGCGACCGGACCCGCACCGCGTAGATGCTCTGGACGTTCTGATGATCAAAGCTGCGCCAGTACTGTTCGTCCTTGAGCAGGCTGTAGTGATGGTCTTCCAGCGCCTTGATGACTTTTTCGCTGTGCAGGCTGCCTGCACGCTGTACCGCCTCAGCCCATTGCTGAACGATGGCGAAGGCGGATGCGGCTGTACTGTCGGGGTAGCGTTGATGCTGGGCGATAAAGGCTTCGACGAAAGCCTGCCCCTGTTCGCTTTTGACCAGGGCCGGGACGCGCCAGGTCCAGGCTGCCGTGCCAATAACGTGCTCCATCACCTGTGGGCCTGCCTGCTCGACGATGCTGCCGGTCAGGTTGGGCACGATGATCTGCATCCGCTGGTCGAGCTTGAGGTCATGCGCCAGACGCATGGTCTGCACCAGATCCTGGCCGAGCAGGATGACGACCAAAACATCGGCGTCACTGGCCGCGGCCTTCTTCAGCGCGGCGCGATACTCCTCATGGTGTGCGCCCCTGGCACTGATGCGCGAGAAACCATGGCGAGCTCGGTCCCGGCTGCGGGTGGCTTCGCGCAGTGCCTGCTCCATGCTGTGGCCCCAAGTGCCGTCGAGGCTGACGTAGTGGTAGCGACGGTTCGGCAAATGCCAGCTCAGGTACTCGCCTAGCACGCGTGCACTCATCAAGGCACTGTTGGTTTCACGGAACAGGTAGCGCTGGCCGTCGTGCCCGGTGATCGCGTTGGCGTAACCCAGCGTAGGGAAGAACAACATGCCCAGCTCGCGGGCGCGCTGGCCGGCGGCTATGGCCTCCTCGCTGGTGGCACCGCCAAAGGCCATCGAGGCACCTTGGGCGGCAAACTTGTCGATGTTGGCCCGCGCCTTTTCTTCACGGGCGGCTGAGTTGCGGCTGATCAGCTCGAGCGGTCTACCCAGCACGCCGCCCTGTTGGTTGATGGTCTCGATGGCGAGGAGGGCGCCGCGGCGCAGCTCAAGGCCTTCACTCTTGTAGTTGCCGGTGCTTGGGTAATTCAAGCCCAGCCGAATTGGCTGAGCGGCGTTGGCGGTGGCAGCCAATGCCAACAGGATGCTGCAGATGATGAGGCGGCGCATGGCTCGTGTCCTTGTGAGCAGAGGGGCGACCGTTGTAAGCCTCGAACTCGGCGCGAGAAATTGTCTTTTCGGGCACACCGGCCCCAACTTCGGTGCCGGTGTGGTCGTCCGGCTCTGCCATCACGATGCACGGATGGCGTGGCCTACGGCGAGTATTGCTACCAAGGGAGGAGAAAAATCGGTACTGCGTGTAATTGTTGCAGGAGCGGCTAGATCCAAGAATCGCTACTAGACCGGGAAAACTTCCCGGCGACGATAACAATGAACCCGTAGAGGTAGCCGCAATGAAGCACACCGGTCTTCGCAAGCCCTTCGCCCTGACAGCGCTTTGCGCCGCCATGGCCGTGTCCAGCGTGTCGGCATGGGCAGTCACCGATCAGGAAATTCTCGATGACGCCAAGTCCACCGATCAGATCGTTACCAACGGCCTGGGGCTGCAAGGCCAGCGCTACAGCACCCTGGATGCCCTGAACACCGAAAACGTCAGTCAGCTTCGCCCGGTCTGGGGCTTTTCCCTGGGGGGCGAAAAGCAACGTGGCCAGGAAGCGCAGCCACTGATCAAAGACGGCGTGATGTACCTCACCGGCTCCTACTCACGCGTGTTTGCGGTCGATGCCCGCACCGGCAAGGAACTGTGGCAGTACGACGCTCGCCTGCCGGACGGCATCATGCCTTGCTGTGACGTGATCAACCGTGGTGTAGCTCTGTATGACGACCTGGTGATTTTCGGCACCCTGGACGCCAAGCTGGTCGCGCTGAACAAGGACACCGGCAAGGTCGTCTGGAAGAAGACCGTGGCCGACTACAAGGCTGGCTACTCCATCTCGGCCGCCCCGATGGTGGTCAAGGGCAAACTGATCACTGGCCTGGCGGGCGGTGAGTTCGGCGTTGTAGGCATGATCCAGGCCTTCAATCCCAAGAACGGCGAATTGCTGTGGACCCGTCCGACGGTCGAAGGCCACATGGGCTACGTGATGAAGGACGGCAAAAAGGTCGAGAACGGCATTTCCGGCGGCGAAGCCGGCAAGACCTGGCCAGGCGACCTGTGGAAGACCGGCGGTGCAGCGCCTTGGCTGGGTGGCTACTACGATCCGGACACCGACTCGCTGCTGTTCGGCACCGGTAACCCTTCGCCGTGGAACTCGCACCTGCGCCCAGGCGACAACCTGTATTCCTCCTCGCGCCTGGCGCTGGACCCGGACGACGGTTCGATCAAATGGCACTTCCAGTCCACACCGCATGACGGCTGGGACTTTGACGGTGTCAACGAGCTGATCTCCTTCGATTACAAGGAAAACGGCAAAACCGTTAAAGCAGCCGGTACTGCGGACCGTAACGGCTTCTTCTACGTACTGGATCGCACCAACGGCAAGTTCATCCGTGGCTTCCCGTTCGTTGATAAGATCACCTGGGCCAAGGGTCTGGACAAGGATGGCCGTCCGATCTACGACGACGCCAACCGTCCCGGCGCACCAGGAGAGGCTGACAAGGGCAAGTCCGTCACCGTGGCGCCATCGTTCCTCGGCGGCAAGAACTGGATGCCAATGGCGTACAGCCAGGACACCGGACTGTTCTACGTGCCTTCGAACGAATGGGCGATGGACATCTGGAACGAAGGCGTCGCTTACAAGAAGGGCGCGGCTTATCTGGGTGCCGGCTTCACCATCCATCCGCTGAACGAGGAATACATTGGCGTACTGCGCGCCATTGATCCGAAAACCGGCAAGGAAGTCTGGCGCTACAAGAACTACGCGCCGCTGTGGGGTGGCGTACTGGCAACTAAGGGCAATCTGGTGTTCACCGGTAACCCTGAAGGCTTCCTGATGGCGTTCAATGCCAAGACGGGTGAGAAGGTCTACGAGTTCAACACCGGCTCCGGCGTGATCGGTTCTCCGGTTACCTGGGAAATGGATGGCGAACAGTACGTTTCGGTCCTCTCCGGCTGGGGCGGCGCTGTACCGCTCTGGGGCGGCGAAGTCGCCAAGCGCATCAAGGACTTCAACCAGGGTGGCATGGTCTGGACCTTCAAACTGCCGAAGGATGAGGTCCTAGCCAAGCGCTAAGCGGCATTTCAAAGGGGCCGATATCCGGCCTCGACGCTGCAAAAACCCGCCCACTCGTGGCGGGTTTTTTGTTTGTGGAGCGAATCCGTCAAAAGTGCTGACCGACTCTTGCACTGTGACCTGGCGACCTAACAGGTGCCACTCGGCACTCAACTGTTTCGCCCGTTTTGGTCGATTCGCATGCGTATTGCGTCACTCCGAGACTCGTACAGCTCCATTGCATCTACTACCAAATGAGGAACGCATCTGTCCCTTGGGTGCATTCCGGGCAAGCGGTTGGGCTGCCTAAGATCGTCCCATGTCCTGTCCATGTTCGGTCAGGCTCCGACAAGCAGAAAAATTAGAGAGGCCGCTCATGATTTACGTCCAACCCGGTAAAGAAGGTTCCGTCATTACGTTCAAGCCACGTTATGGCAACTTCATCGGTGGTGAATTCGTTCCGCCGGTCAAGGGTGAGTATTTCGTCAACACCTCGCCAGTCAACGGAGAAGTCATCGCCGAATTCCCGCGCTCCGGGGTCGAGGATGTCGAGCACGCTCTGGATGCCGCCCACGCCGCCGCTGATGCCTGGGGCAAGACCTCTGTGCAGGACCGCGCTCTGGTGCTGCTGAAAATCGCCGACCGTATCGAAGCCAACCTGGAAAAACTGGCCATCGCCGAGACCTGGGACAACGGCAAGGCGGTCCGCGAAACATTGAACGCCGACGTGCCGCTCGCGGCTGACCATTTCCGTTACTTCGCCGGTTGCATCCGTGCGCAGGAAGGCAGCGCCGCTGAAATCAACGAGCACACCGCGGCTTATCACTTCCACGAGCCCCTGGGTGTAGTCGGTCAGATCATTCCGTGGAACTTCCCGTTGCTGATGGCTGCGTGGAAGCTCGCTCCGGCCTTGGCCGCGGGTAACTGCATCGTGCTCAAGCCGGCCGAACAGACGCCGCTGTCGATCATGGTCTTTGCCGAGCTGGTCGGTGACCTGCTGCCACCAGGCGTGCTGAACATCGTTCAAGGCTTCGGCCGCGAAGCAGGCCAGGCGCTGGCTACCAGCACTCGTATCGCCAAGATCGCGTTCACCGGTTCGACCCCGGTTGGTTCGCACATCATGCGCTGCGCTGCCGAGAACATCATTCCGAGCACCGTGGAGCTGGGTGGCAAGAGCCCGAACATCTTCTTCGAAGACATCATGAATGCTGAACCGGCATTCATCGAAAAAGCCGCTGAAGGTCTGGTACTGGCGTTCTTCAACCAGGGTGAAGTGTGCACCTGCCCGTCGCGTGCACTGATTCAGGAGTCGATCTTCGAACCCTTCATGGAAGTGGTGATGAAGAAGATCAAGGCGATCAAGCGTGGCAACCCGCTCGATACCGACACCATGGTCGGCGCTCAGGCCTCCGAACAGCAGTTCGACAAGATCCTGTCGTACATGGAAATCGCTCAGCAGGAAGGTGCTGAGATTCTCACAGGCGGTGCCGCCGAGAAGCTCGAAGGCGGCCTGGCGACCGGTTATTACGTGCAGCCGACCCTGATCAAGGGCCACAACAAGATGCGCGTGTTCCAGGAAGAGATCTTTGGGCCGGTGGTTGGGGTTGCGACCTTCAAGGACGAGGCCGAAGCCTTGGCGATTGCCAACGACACCGAATTCGGTCTCGGTGCTGGCGTCTGGACCCGCGACATCAACCGCGCTTACCGCATGGGCCGTGGCATCAAGGCCGGTCGCGTCTGGACCAACTGCTATCACCTGTACCCAGCGCACGCGGCGTTCGGCGGCTACAAGAAGTCCGGTGTTGGTCGTGAAACCCACAAGATGATGCTCGATCACTACCAGCAGACCAAGAACCTGCTGATCAGCTACGACATCAACCCGCTGGGCTTCTTCTAAGCGCGCGGCACTGCAACTTGAGAGACCCGGCGCGTTCGCTCCAGCGCGCCGGCTGACTTGCTCGCACGCGATCAGTGCGGGGACCCTCGACCGACCGGGTGCGGCAGGTGGTCCATCAACGCAACGCGGCCCCAAAGGCCGCGTTTTTTTATGCCCTCGCCAAGCCCGGCGAGCGTAAGGGGCGAACTCCAACGCCCGTTGCACCTCAGATTCAGCATGACCCACGTTCATGAGGATTTGCTGATGCCCCAATTGCTCGAACCTGCCCAGCTGAATCAGCTGCGCCTGCGCAACCGCGCCGTGCTGGCTCCGATGACCCGCGTAAGCGCCGAGCCGGAAGGGCAACCCAACGAATTGATGCGTGACTACTACCAGGCGTTTGCCGAGGGCGGCTTCGGCCTGTTGATTACCGAAGGCACCTACACGGATACCGCTTACAGCCAGGGTTACCTGAACCAGCCAGGCCTGGCCACCGAGGCACAACGTGACAGCTGGAAGCAGATTGTCAGTGCGGTCCATCAGGCCGGTGCAGCCATCATTGCCCAGCTGATGCACGGCGGCGCACAGACTCAGGGCAACATCCATCACGCCCGTCACGTAGCCCCATCGGCGGTCCAGCCTGGCGGGCGGCAGTTGAGCTTCTACGGCGGCGAAGGCCCTTACGCAACGCCGGCGGAAATGACCGAGGCAGAAATCCAGGAAGCGATTGCCGGCTTCGTCCAGTCAGCAAAACATGCACGCGACGCCGGTTTCGATGGGGTGGAGTTGCACGGCGCCAATGGCTATCTGTTGCACGAGTTCATGACAGCCGAGTTCAATCAGCGCACCGATCGGTGGGGCGGTGACTACAAGGCGAGACTGGCCCTGCCGCTGGAAATCATCCGCGCGGTCCGTGAAGCGGTCGGGCCGGACTTTGTCGTGGGTATTCGGCTGTCACAAGGCATGGTCACTGACAGCCGGCTCAAATGGGACGGGGGCCATGAGGCCGCGCGCTATCGTATCGCCACGCTAGCCGCCGCCGGGCTCGACTATATCCATGTAACCGAAGCCGACATCAGTGCCCCGGCATTCGAGGAGGGCGAGAGTCTGGCGGCTATTGCCAAAGGTGCCGTCGAGATTCCGATCATCGGCAACGGCGCCATCGGCACCGGTGATCAGGCGCAACAACTGCTCGACGCTGGCGTGCTGGACTTCGTGGCGATAGGCAAGGCGGCGCTGGCCAATCATGACTGGCCGCTGCGTGTACAGGACCAGGCCCCGCTGACCGCGTTCGACTTCGATATGTTCTCGCCGATGGCGACAATCACCAACGAGCTGGCCTGGCGCGGCACCAACGGCCGCTCTGCTGTGCGCCGCTGAGCAGGCAGGTTAGCGCGCGTTACGAAAACGGAGGCAGTCGAGGCACTACCAATGCAGAGCGCTGTCTCCTTCCAAAGTACCATTCCGCTTTTGACGGATCAGGGTGCTTAATGAGTTGCCGGAATACTTCCGTCATCACAAAAAGAGGAATCAGCCATGTGGACTAAACCTGCTTTTACCGACCTGCGCATTGGTTTCGAAGTCACCATGTACTTCGCCAATCGCTGATTGAACTGCCCCGGCCCCGGTCGGGGCTCCGTTTTTTGGGGAGCTGCCCATGTTCATCCAGATTTTAGGTTCTGCTGCTGGCGGCGGCTTTCCTCAGTGGAACTGTAATTGTGCTAACTGCGCCGGGCTGCGAGCCGGCACGCTCCGTGCTCAGGCGCGCACCCAGTCGTCCATCGCCATCAGTGACAATGGCGAGGATTGGATCTTGTGCAATGCCTCGCCTGATATCCGCGCGCAGCTCGAAGCCTTTCCCAAGCTGCAGCCGGCACGGGCGCCGCGCGACACCGCGATTGGCGCCATCATTCTGCTGGACAGCCAGATCGACCACACTACCGGTCTGCTGACACTGCGCGAAGGTTGCCCGCATCAGGTTTGGTGCACCGAGATGGTCCACCAGGACCTCACCACGGGTTTCCCGCTGTTCAACATGCTGGAACACTGGAACGGCGGACTGCGCTGGAATCGGATTGCGCTGGAAGGCAGCTTCCGCATTCCGACTTGCCCGCAACTCGAAATCACGCCAATCCCGCTGCGCAGCTCGGCGCCGCCGTATTCGCCGCACCGCAACGACCCGCATCCCGGTGACAACATCGGCCTGCTGATCGTGGACCATAACACCGGCGGCAAGCTGTTCTACGCACCGGGCCTCGGTAAGGTCAGCCCTGAGCTACTGGAGCTGATGCGAGGTGCAGACTGCCTGCTGGTTGACGGTACGCTCTGGCGCGACGACGAAATGCAGGTGCGCGAAGTCGGGACCAAGCTGGGCTCCGAAATGGGCCACCTGCAACAAAGCGGGCCTGGCGGCATGATCGAAGTGCTCGACGGTATGCCCGCCGCACGCAAGATTCTCATCCACATCAACAACACCAATCCGATCCTCGACGAGGATTCCGCCGAGCGCGCAGTGCTCGACGAGCATGGGATCGAGGTTTCGTTCGATGGCATGAGTATCGAGCTGTAGCCTGCATCCGCCCGCGATCACCAGAGAACTCAGTGGCTGAAGGTGCTCACCTGTGCCTGAAGGAACAGCCCGCACAACCCGTAAGGAAGTTTTTATGACCCTGCCAGCCATGACTCCGTCCGAGTTCGAAGCAGCGCTACGCGCCAAGGGCGACTACTACCACATTCATCATCCGTTTCACCGCGCCATGTACGAAGGCCGCTCGACCCGCGAACAGATTCAGGGCTGGGTTGCCAATCGCTTCTACTATCAGGTCTGCATTCCGGTGAAGGATGCGGCGATCATGGCTAACTGTCCGGATCGCGATACCCGCCGCGAGTGGGTCCAGCGCATCATCGATCACGATGGTAGCCCAGGCGAGGAGGGCGGCATCGAAGCCTGGCTGCGCTTGGCCGAGTCGGTGGGCTTGGACCGCGAGCAGGTGCTGTCGCAGGAACTGGTGCTGCCGGGCGTGCGCTTCGCCGTCGACGCCTATGTAAATTTCGCCCGCCGTGCCGTCTGGCAGGAGGCTGCCAGCAGTTCACTCACCGAGCTGTTCGCCCCGACCATTCACCAATCCCGTCTGGACGCGTGGCCACAGCACTACAGCTGGATCGATGCGTCCGGTTACGACTACTTCCGCAAACGCTTGAAGGAAGCGCGCCGCGACGTCGAGCACGGCTTGCGCATCACGCTCGAGCACTACAAGACGCGAGAAGCGCAGGAGCGCATGCTGAATATTCTTCAGTTCAAACTGGACGTCCTCTGGAGCATGCTGGATGCCATGAGCATGGCTTATGAGCTGGACCGTCCGCCGTACCATACGGTGACCCGTGAGCGCGTCTGGCATAAGGGCATCAGCTTCTAACCGGCTGACTGAACGGCCTGATGAGCCGCGGGGCGGCAGCCCACCGCCTCATACCGATGATGTATTACTGGCGAGACAGAGGACCATGAGCGATATCCAACTGACGCAGATTCCAGTCTTTCGCCGCGGTTTCCGCTTTCAATGGGAGCCGGCGCAGAACTGTCATGTGCTGCTCTATCCCGAAGGCATGATCAAGCTGAATGAGAGCGCATCAGCGGTTCTGGGCGAGGTCGATGGCACTCGGAGCGTGGGCGCCATTGTGGCTGATCTGCAGAGCCGCTTTCCCGATGCCGAGGGCATCGAGGAGGACATCGTCGCATTCCTGGAGGTAGCCGTTGAACGGTTCTGGATCGAGCTTCGCTAAGCCGGGTTTCGAGCCCGGTCCGCCGCTGTGGCTGTTGGCCGAGCTGACCTATCGCTGCCCGTTGCAGTGCCCCTATTGCTCGAATCCGTTGGACTTCGCGCGCAGCCACGATGAGCTGAGCACTGCCGAGTGGATCGAGGTATTCCGCCAAGCGCGCGAGATGGGCGCGGCACAACTGGGCTTTTCCGGCGGCGAGCCGTTGGTTCGCCAGGATCTGGCCGAGCTGATCAAGGCGGCACGGGATCTGGGCTATTACACCAACCTGATCACCTCCGGCATCGGCTTGACCGAGGAGAAGATCGCTTCGTTCGCCGACGCTGGGCTCGACCATATTCAGATCAGCTTTCAGGCCGCCGACGAAGAGGTGAACAACCTGCTGGCGGGCTCGAAGAAGGCGTTCGCACAGAAGCTTGCGATGGCGCGCGCGGTCAAGGCGCACGGCTATCCGATGGTGCTGAATTTCGTGACCCATCGGCACAATATCGACAACATCGACCGCATCATTCAGCTCTGTCTGGAGCTGGAAGCGGACTTCGTCGAACTCGCGACCTGTCAGTTCTACGGTTGGGCCGAGCTCAACCGCGCCGGCCTGCTGCCGAGCAAGGAACAGCTGGTGCGTGCCGAACGCATCACCAATGAATGGCGCGACAAGCTCGCTGCCGAGAACCATCCCTGCAAACTGATCTTCGTCACGCCGGACTATTACGAAGAGCGTCCCAAGGGCTGCATGAACGGCTGGGGCAACCTGTTCCTCGACATCACTCCAGACGGTACGGCACTACCGTGCCACAGTGCGCGACAGCTGCCGATCACGTTTCCGAACGTCCGCGAGCAGAGCATCGAGCAGATCTGGAAGCACTCGATGGGCTTCAACAAATTCCGCGGTTTCGACTGGATGCCCGAGCCGTGCCAGTCATGTGACGAGAAGGAAAAGGACTTCGGCGGCTGCCGCTGCCAGGCCTTCATGCTCACAGGCGATGCTGCCAACGCCGATCCCGTGTGCAGCAAGTCGTCTCATCACGACAAGATTCTTGCAGCGCGTACCGAGGCCGAGCAGTCTCCGCGCGGGCTGGATGAACTGACCTTCCGCAACGAAAAGGCGTCAAAGCTGATTCTCAAGGTGTAGGTCCGTTTAAAGAACGGCAGCCTGACCGACCGGGATCGACCAGTGATGATCAAGACAGAAACGCCGTACGGCTTTTGGATGAGTGAATGGACCGCTGAAAAAGCGGCGTCGGCCAGCCGCGATTTCGCTGAGCTGCGTGCCGGACATGGCGGGTTGCTCTGGATTCAATACGACCCAGCTGATGCCCGTTGCACGCTGTGGTACTGGCGCAACGGTACAACACAGTGC
>TARA_R100000541_G_scaffold340_29_pt1 | contig 43550 bp, 34 predicted proteins | sample TARA_R100000541 | Tara Oceans TARA_R100000541 (sample SAMEA2621416) | marine metagenome | biome: marine biome (ENVO:00000447); feature: surface water layer (ENVO:00002042); material: "saline water (ENVO:00002010), including plankton (ENVO:xxxxxxxx)" | depth 5 m | reverse complement strand
GCTCTCAAGCCAATGGCGGAGCTGGGCTGGGGACATATTGACCACCCGATGGAATTCATCGCGAACGTCTCGCTTGGCCTCGTCACTGAGCTCGTTCATTGCTCGCCCTCGCGCTTGAGCGCCGCAACCAACTCGTCTTTCTTCATTGTTGATCGTCCACGAATGCCGCGCTGAGCAGCGCGGCGCACCAGCTCGGTCTTGTTCAGCCCGCTAAGTGCGGGCTCGCGCTCGCGGCTGGTCTTGCGCGCCACATCGGCCGGCTGGCTGGAGTGTTGCTGCCCGCGACGGCTATCGGCTCGTTTCTTTTGCGTCGTTCGGGCGTATTCGTCGTCGCTGATTGACTCGCGAGCCTTCTTGGGCAAATAGCGCTCGCCGGTTTCCCCGGACGGCTTTCCGGATTTGGTATCCCAGTCTTCGCGGGTCCACTCGCGCAAGTGGTTGTCGGCGGTTTTCTTGCCCTCATAGCCGCCGCCGCGCTTCTTGTATTCCTGCACGGCGTACTGGGCCTTGCGCGCCGACCACTGGCCAGGCTCGCCGCCCTTGTCGCCGTCGGTGACTTCCCGCTTCACCTGCTCCCAAAGCTTCGGATCGGTCTTCTTTGCGGTGCTGGACATGACGCACTCCCGGGTTTGCCTGTTCGGCAGACCCGGGCGCAGGAGGCGCTGTTCAACAACGCCGATGAGCGGCTAAGCGCCGAACGGAGAGAGGATCAGACGCGGAACGCGCCGATCAATTGCTGCAGGCGGCCAACCAGTTCGGTGAGTTCGCGACTCGCCTGTTCGGTATGGCCTGCGCCTTCGGCGGTGCGCTGCCCAGCCTCATTGATCGCGACAATGTTGCGGTCGATGTCATGGGCGACAGCGGTCTGTTGCTCCGCGGCCGCGGCGATCTGCTGGTTCTGATCGACGATGACACCGACCGCGCCAAGGATGTTCTCGAGCGCCTGCTGAACCTGTGCCGACTGGCTTACGGTCTCTTCTGCCATCGAATGGCTGGAGTGCATGGTCTTGACCGCTGCGCCGACCCCGCCCTGCAGGCGGCCAATCATCTGCTCGATTTCTTCGGTGGACTGCTGAGTGCGCTTGGCCAGGCTGCGCACTTCATCGGCCACAACAGCGAAGCCGCGACCCTGCTCACCTGCGCGAGCCGCCTCGATTGCGGCATTGAGCGCCAGCAGGTTGGTCTGTTCTGCCACGCCCTTGATGACATCCAGCACCTGGCTGATGGCTTTGCTGTCGCTTGCCAGCTGGTTGATCACGGTGACCGATTGTTCGATCTCGGCAGCCAGCAGACCAATGCCGCTCACCTGCGCCTCGACCAGAGTGCGACCGCTGACGGTTTCGTCGTTGACGCTTTGCGCGCTGCCCACTGCGGCTTCGGCGCTGGTGGCAACTTCCTGCGCAGTCGCCGACATCTCGTTCATTGCCGTGGCAACCTGCTCGATCTGCCCGCGCTGCTCGGACACCGTCTGGTTGCTCTCGCCGGAAACAGTCTCGACGCGCGAAGCCTGACGCTCCACCTCGCCCACCGTGTGCCCGACGCGCTCGATGAGTTCACGGATCTTCGAAACGGTCTCGTTGAACACCTGGCCCAGCTCACCGAGTTCGTCGCGGCTCTGCACCTTGAAGCGTGCCGTCATGTCGCCGGCAGCCACTTTATCCATGGTCGCGCCGAGGCTGCGCAACGACGCACGAGTCGATATGTAGAACGCGCTGTAGAGGTAAACGACGAGCACAAAGACCAACGCCAGCGCGGTCAGCAGCAGCACCATCAGCAGTTGCTTCTGCTCGAGCCGCTGCTCGAGCTCATCGTCGAGAAAGCTGAGAATGGCGTCATTGAGCGCATAGGTCTTCGCCATCTCGGCGCTGATCAGGTCGTAGAATTTATCCCAGGGCTGATCCAGGGCTTCGGCCATGATCACCTGGTCCTGGAAGATGTCGCTGCTCGACTGCAGCGAGTTGCGACTGGCCGTCGCCTGAGCATCCAGTTGGCGCTGCGCGGCAGGGCTGCTGCCCAGCACATCCTGCAGCTGGGCAGCGTATTGAGCCTGCTGCTTCTCCAGCTCGAGCAAGAGGTCGTCCAGTTTGTTGCTGGCATCGGAGTTCAGGTAACCCTGGCCAAAGGTATAGGAGCCCACCGCTCGACCTTCACCGAGCGCAGCGGTGATGGATGGCGTCGCCGAGGTCAGCAGCTCGGAGAGCAGCCGTACATCGCGCTGACTGTCCTGGCTTAGGCCCGACTGGCTGGCGATCAGCTTGATCATTACCTGGGCCTTGCCCAGCAACGCACGGGCCATCGCCGCCTTAGCCTGCAGCGACTGCTGCGACTGTGCTTCACGCAGTGCGGCGTCCAGTTCATCTCGACGCTGGGTGAATTCGGCGACCTGCTCGGGGTTGTCGCTGACCGGCGTCAGGTTCTGCATCCTGGCGGAAAGTTCTCGTTCGGCATTGGCCAGGCGCGTTACCAACGCCTGCACCTCACCGGTCTGGCCGATGATGCCTTCGATCTCGACCAGATCTTTCCAGTCTTCCATTTCCCGGCGCAACTGCAACGCCGTGCCCAGTAGTTCCAGGCTGCGCAGTTCAGTGCGGGTGCCTACAAACTCTTGGTACGAGTCGCGCACCAGATAGAAGTTGGTCAACAGCATGGGGACGAAGAAGAGAACGCTGATCAGGCTGAACTTCATGCCGAAGCTCAGACGGTTCATCAGGGCGATAGCCGGATACAACAGACTTTTCAAAAGACGTCTCCCAATTTTTTGTTGTATTGCCGTCAGCATCGAGGCTGCGGCAGGGCTCGTCAGAGAATGGTGCAAGAAAACTTATACGGGATATCGGACGGGGCTTGTGTAACTTAAGGTAATGGCAGAGTGACACCCCGGCAACTGGCAGAAGACACGCCGATTCCGGCATATCCACCACACTTATGCAGGGCGTCCGCAGCTCGCGCTGGGCGTTATCGACGCGTTAGAGAAAGAGAATCCACAGCGCGATTGCCGCATACCAGAGGATCCGAGCACGCACCAGCAAGGCGGCAAGGCTGTCGAGCCTCAGGATGCCCGCCTGCCCCGCGTAAGACTCTTCCAAGTCGGCCGCCACGGGACCGACCTTGGCCAGCAACTGTGGCGCTGGCACGCCCCAGTGCAACAAGTCCTCAAGCATGGCGCGATTGGCAGCGACGAAATTGCCGACCAAGCCGAAGCTGGCAAGCAGAACCCGCACCGGCAGCCAGTCGAAGGCATGCCTGAACTGGCCGGCCCGCTCGCGTACGGCCTCGGCCTTCGCGTGATCTATGGTCAACGCCAACAGCCGATAGGCGAGCGCCGCGACGGGACCGAGCAGCACGTACCAGAAGATCACCGCAAAAAAGCCTTGATGGCTGCGCCAGAGCAGTTGTGCTTCCACAGCACGCAACAGGCCCGGAGCGTCCGTCGCGCTGAGCCCCAAATCACGTTCGGCAACCAGCGCAGCGGCTTCGTCATCGCCACGACGCCAGGCATCGCGGAACGGCCCGAGCTCATGTTTGCCCTGACCGCGGCCCAGGCTGTAGAGCAAAACCAGCAAGTGCAGAGGCAGGCTTAGCCAGCCATAGGCAAGCGGCTCAAGCGCCAGCAATAGCATGCTAAGCAACAGCACAGGCAGCAGCACCAGAAAGAACAGGCTCAGCCATGACCCATAAGCCGTCCCCGCACCGCCCTCGACCCGCCCCAGCAAGCGCAGCCAAGGCCCGTCATCCTGTACCACGCGCCGCCAATCGGTGAGCTTATCGATGACCAGCGCCAAGAACACCACGAGAAAAATCATCTGTCGAATCCTATCAAGGCAGTTTCACGCCACGATCGAAGCGGTGCGCAAACGCTGCCAGTCAAATGCGGGGCCGGGGTCGGTCTTGCGACCCGGCGCGATATCGCTATGGCCACAAACCCGCTCCGGCGTGATTGCCGGATAGGCTTGCTGAAGCAGACGACACAGAGAAGTCAGGCTGTCGTACTGGGCTTCGCTGAACGGCATTTCGTCGGTGCCCTCCAGCTCGATGCCAAGGGAGAAATCGTTGCAGCTTTGCCGATCACCGAAGCACGACACACCGGCGTGCCATGCGCGATCAAGGCAGGAGACGAATTGGGTAATCGCGCCGTCACGTTCGATCAGGAAGTGCGCTGATACCTGCAGGTTCGCTATTTCTTCAAAGAAGGGGTGCTCGTCACAGGGCAGGCAGTTCTGGAAGAATTGCTGGACTTTTCCGGTTCCGAACTGGCCCGGTGGCAGACTGATGTTGTGAATGACCAGCAGCGAAATCTCGCCGTCCGGACGCAGGTTGAAGTTGGGCGAAGGGCAATGGCGAATGCCTCGGCACCATCCTGTCGCATGATCCAACTGCATCGCGGCGAAACCTGGCTGAACGGAGGCCTGCAGGCTAGCGCCTGCAGCAGCCCCGCTGCAAGCGGCCAGGCTATTCCGGATCCATCACTTACTGACGGCCACGCGCTTCTCATCACGGCGCGAGGCCAGACGATCGGCCAGGCGCGTCGGCTCAGGCAGTCGATAGCGGGTGACGTAACGCATGACCAATTGCGGGGCGCTTTCCAGGCTGACCCGGTTGCCCGGCGAAATGATCAGAGGGCGAACCTTATCCTTGCTACGTAAAACCGTGCCTATCACCTTTCCTGCTTTGTCCAGCAGGTCGACCTGATTGCCGCGCTGCTCGCCGAGCGGCTGATGAAGCCCGGTGAGGATTTTTTTCGCCACGCCGATGGTCGGCAGGCCGGTAACTACACCCAGATGAGCAGCAATGCCAAACCCCCGCGGATGCGCAATGCCATGCCCATCGGAAAAGATCAGATCGGGGGTCTGACCGAGAGAGTCGAGCGCCTGCAGCACGGCAGGCAGCTCGCGGAACGACAGTAGCCCCGGAATGTAGGGCATGCACGTCGGAATTCTTGCCAGTGCGTGGCCCAATGGCTCGAGGGTTTCGGCATCGAGGAGAACGACCGCGGCACGGGTAATCTTGCCGCCATCCTCGAAGCCGACATCGACGCCGGCGACCAGCTTTAAGGGACCGAAGTCGTCGGTCAAAACAACCTTCTTCGCCAGCTGATTCTGGATCTCGCGCGCTGCACTGGTGCTTCCATCCCAGCCGCAGAATTCGGCACGTGTTTGCGGTGTGCGTGCAGTCATGGTGGCCCTCTTCTGCGTGTTCAGACGGTCAACCGAAGGTACGGTTCCACGATCCATTCATGATTGGGACTGGACAGTCAGGCAAAAAAATAAGACGCTCCCGCCGGACTGCGGCAGTTTTACCCTGCTTTATCCCAAACAATAACAATGGAACAGCCTGATCTCGCATGCTCACCGACCACCCCCTTAAACGCATCAGCATTCTGGCTACAGACGGAGTGTTCGCATCCACCCTGCTGCATGCCAAAGACTTCTTTCACATGGCCAGCCTGCGTTATGGCAAGCAGCTGGGGCTTGACCTCAACCCCGCCTTCGAGACTTCACTGGTCAGCCCGGACGGTCTTGCGGTCAATACATTCAGCGGCCCACGCATTGAAGTGGACGGCGCCCTGGATGACGCAGACGCCGTGATTTTGCCAGCGTTCTGGGGCGACTTCGACGCCATCAGCCAACGCTATCCACAGGTGTCGCAATGGTTACAGGAGCGGCATGCGGCGGGCAGCGCGATCTGCGGTGAGGCCAGCGGGGCCTTCTGGATGGCTGCGGCGGGGCTACTCGACGGCCGCGAGAGCACCACTCACTGGCGCTTCGCTCAGGAATTTGTGGAGCGCTTTCCGCGCGTGCTGTTTACCCAGGAAAAGCATCTGACCGACAGCGACAATCTCTACTGTGCGGGGGGCACCACCTCGGCCTGCGATCTGTACATCCATCTGGTCGAGCGCTATTGCGGCGCACATATCGCTCAAGGTATGGCGCGAGACATCCTGTTCGAGGTTCGGCGCAACTACAGCCCGGGCAGAATTGGTTTTGGCGGGCAGAAGCTGCATCTGGACACCCGCGTTCTGCAGATCCAGGAATGGCTTGAGGAGCATTTTGCGGAGAAATTTCGCTTCGAAGACGTGGCGCGGGATCACGGCATGAGCATTCGCAACTTCATGCGACGGTTCCAGACAGCGACCGGCGACAAGCCACTTCACTACCTTCAGCGCTTGCGCATCGAAACGGCAAAAACCCTGCTCTCCACCACCCGCAAGAGCATCAAGACGATCAGCTACGAAGTGGGTTACGACGATGCAAGCTTCTTTGCCCGACTGTTCCGCCAGCACACCGAACTGTCACCAAATCAGTACCGGCAGCAGTACCGCCACAAAATCGCTTGAGCCATAAACACAAACGGCAAGTCACGCCAGGGCGCAGACTTGCCGTTCGTGTCGCCTGACGAGATCAGGGCTTATGTGGGCGCGCCAGGTATTCGTGCGACTGCATTTCCAGCAGGCGGCTCAGCGTGCGCTGGAACTCGAACTCCAGGCGCCCACCGGCATACAAATCCTTGAGCTCGACCTCGGCGGAGAGGATCAACTTGACGTTGCGGTCGTAGAACTCATCGACCATGTTGATGAAGCGGCGGGCCATGTCGTCCTTGGAGACGTCCATCCGCTCGATGTTGGAAACCAGCACTGCATCGAAGATCTTGCCCAGCTCGATGTAGTCGTTCTGGCTTCGCGGACCGTCGCACAGTTCGCGGAACTCGAACCAGGCCACGCCGCTGGCAACCTTGCGCGCGACGATCTCGCGATTCTCGATCATCAGCGCTTCGTTTTCCTGAATGCGGCACTGCTCGGGCAACAGGCTGCGGAAGCTCTTCTCCAGGCTCTGCTCGGCTTCGGCGTCGAGCGGGAAGTGATAGAGCTCAGCCTGCTCCAGCGCGCGAAGACGATAGTCGATGCCGCTGTCGACGTTGACGATCTCGGTGTGCTTTTTCAGCAGCTCGATCGCTGGCAGGAAGCGCGCACGCTGCAGACCATCCTTGTAAAGACCGTCTGGCACGATGTTGGACGTCGCGACCAGGCTGACACCGTTCTTGAACAGTTCTTCGAGCAGTGTCGCCAGAATCATCGCGTCAGTGATGTCCGAGACGAAGAATTCGTCGAAGCAAATGACCCGCGACTCGTCAGCGAAGCGCTTGCCGATGATGGTCAGCGGGTTCTTCTCACCTTTGAGTGTGCGCATCTCTTCGTGCACGCGTTTCATGAAGCGGTGAAAGTGCGTACGGGTCTTCTGTTCGAATGGCAGCGCATCGAAGAAGGTGTCGACCAGATAGGTCTTGCCGCGGCCAACGCCGCCCCAGAAATACAGGCCTTTCACAGGTTCCTGGTGCTTTTTGCCGAACAGCTTGCCCATCAGCCCGGTCTTCGTGCGGTCGTCGGCGACCAGATCGTCGTATAGACGCTGCAGATGACGGACCGCAGTTTCCTGGGCGGCATCATGGAAGAAGTCGGGACGTTTCAGGTCTGCCTGATAGCGCTCAAGAGGGGTCATGGCGGGGTCTGGGTAGTGAAACGGGGCCGACACTTTAGCCGCGCCCTCGGTGGTTGGCAATTTACTCAGATCGTTCAAGCGCTCAGCCTCGAGTGAAAACGGGGTACCGGCTGCATCCAGCCGACCGGCGACCGGTCGGCGTGACTGCCGGCAATTAGGCCATCAATGCTGCCAAAGCCTGGCGCAGTCGCAGCATGGCTGCTTCCAGCGACTGCTCATCGGCGTAGCTCGGGCTGTCGGCGAGGCATTCGCCGTCGAGCCACAAGCTGAATTGATCGTCTTCATCGGCACGGAGTTCCAGCGCGTCAACACCTTGCGCGACCAGGCGCTGCGTGACGACGCCAATGGCCTTGGGATCGCTGAATCCGCGGGACAGCAACAGTTCCTCGCCATCCGCAGCGAAGAAGCGGAAACGGAAGCTGCCGTCGGTCTCACGGAAACTGGCGAAGCGGGCAGTCTTGCCACCTTTCTTCTTTGCCGGCGTGGCACTTGTCACATCGCTGCGGAAGTTGCGCAGCCCGACCGCCTCACGCAATTCCCCGAGGAACGGCGTCGCCACCTTGCGTGCCTTGGCAGCGCCAGCCTGAAGGATGTCTTCCAGGTCGCCAGGACGCGCCATCAGCGCGTGGTAACGCTCACGGGCCTCGCTCAGCTCGTTATTCAGCAGTTCGAACAGCCGCTGCTTGGCTTCGCCCCAGGCAAGCCCGCCCAGCAGCTCGGCACGGAACTCGGCCAGCTGAGCCGGCGTGGCAAACGCCTGGTACAGAGTAAACAGGTGAGAGTCGTCCGGATCCTTTGGCTCGCCAGGCAGCCGGGAGTCGGTAACGATCCGAGCGATGGTGCTTTTCAGCTGCTTGGCGCTGCCAAACAACGGGATGGTGTTGTCGTAGCTCTTCGACATTTTGCGGCCATCGAGGCCTGGCAGAGTCGCGACGCTCTCTTCGATCAGCGCCTCGGGCGCGGTGAACAGCTCCTTGCCGTTGCCGAACAGGTGGTTGAATCGCTGGCCAATATCCCGGGCCATTTCCACATGCTGAATCTGATCGCGGCCGACCGGGACCTTGTGTGCGTTGAACATGAGGATGTCTGCGGCCATCAGCACCGGATAGCTGAACAAACCCATGGTGATCCCGGCGTCCGGGTCTTCACCCTTCTCGACATTCTTGTCTACCGATGCCTTATAGGCGTGCGCCCTGTTCAACAGGCCCTTGCCGGCGACGCAGGTCAGCAGCCAGGTCAGCTCGGGAATCTCGGGGATGTCCGACTGGCGATAGAAGGTCACGCGCTCCGCATCCAGCCCACTCGCCAGCCAGGTGGCTGCGATCTCAAGACGCGACTGCTGGATCCGTTGCGGATCGTCACACTTGATCAGCGCATGGTAGTCCGCCAGGAAATAGAAGGAGTCGGCATTGGCTTCGCGGCTGGCCACGATGGCCGGCCGGATGGCGCCAGCATAGTTGCCCAGGTGTGGTGTGCCCGTGGTAGTGATACCGGTGAGGATTCGGGTTTTCATTCGGTCTTCTCGATCAGTCAGCGCGGCCTGGCCGGAATCAGCCCAGCCGCGGCGCAACCAGGTCCTTGAGTTCCACCAGCTTGCCGTGGAAAAAGTGCCCGCATTCTGCCACTTTCAACAACTCGTGGGGGCGCTGAAGCTCGGCTGAAAACGCATGCACCGTGGCTGGATCGATCACTTCATCGTCGTCGGGCTGGATAATGGTCAGTGCACACCGTTCGGCCAGGGGCAGGTTTGACAGCCGCGATACCGCGGGCGCCACCATGAACAGTCGCTCGAGCGACTCGCCGCGCGCCTCAATGCGGCCGCCCAACGCAGCCGCAACGAAGCCTCCAAAAGAGAAGCCCAGCAGGGTAAGCGGCAGCTCGGGATACTGAGACCGCAGCCAGACCAAGGCGGCTTCGGCGTCTTCAACCTCGCCCATGTTCATGTCGTGGCTGCCGGCGCTGCCACCGACACCGCGAAAGTTGAAACGCAGCGTTGCATAGCCGGCATCGCGGGCGGTGCGCTGCAAGGTCGAGACCACTTTGTTCAGCATGGTCCCTCCCTTGACCGGATTGGGGTGACAGATCAACGCCAGTCCGCATGCTTCGGGCTGATCGAAATACAGTCCTTCCAGCGCGCCGGCCGGTCCCTCTATGGAAATGGGGTTTTCGCGTTTCAACAGGGTAACTCCGTGACCTTGGGGCTAGTTGGCTCGTCTTGCTTGCACCTGCGTAGTGATCGCATATCGCGTTGCGGTATACAGGGCAGGAACGAGACGTTAACGTATCAAGCCGTGGAAAAACCACCGCATCAGGCGGTGCAGCCCGCGCAAAAGCAGTTGCGTCCCGGCCCGACAGTCGCCCTGCCCGACCGCCAGCGCAAGGTTTCGCCGCTGAACAGCACAGCCGTTTATATAGAGGAAGTATTCGTGGAACAGACCTTCGCGACCTGGTTGCTCCCGATCGTCGGCGTGATCGTCGGCATCGTCATTGGTTACCTGATTGCGCGAAACAGCGCACCGAATAGCACGCAACGTCAGGTGGACGAACTGCAGGAGCGGTTGGATACCTATCAAAGCGAAGTGGTCACCCATTTCAATACCACTGCCAGCTTGTTGCGCAAGCTGACCAACAGCTATCAGGACATGCAGGATCACTTATCCGAAGGTGCGGACAAGTTGGCCCTCGACGAGCAGACTCGCCAGCGCTTGCTCGCGGCGCTGCACAGCGAAGAAAACCACAGCCATCGCGAGCGCCTCAGTTCACCGACATTCACCGAGCCGCCGAAGGACTACGCGCCCAAAGACGCGGATGTACCGGGCACGCTGCATGAAAACTTCGGTTTGAAAAGCAAACACTAAGGCTGACCGGCGGCACTCAGTGCCGCCTCGTTATTGCGCTACTGCGTCAGACGCATGGACAGGTCAATCGCCCGCACATGCTTGGTCAGCGCACCGATGGAAATATAGTCCACACCGGTCTCGGCAATCGCACGCAGGGTGCCGTCATCTATCCCTCCTGACGCCTCCAGCTTTGCCCGCCCCGCTGTTATGCCTACTGCGGTGCGCATATCAGCCAGACTCAGCTCATCAAGCATCACGACGTCAGCTCCTGCACGGAGCGCCTGCTCCAGCTCGTCCAGGCTCTCTACTTCGACTTCTACGGGTTTTCCCGGAGCAATGCGATGCGCAGCCGCAACGGCTTCTGCTATCCCGCCGCAGGCGGCGATATGGTTTTCCTTGATCAGAAAAGCATCGTACAGACCGACCCGATGGTTGTGGCAACCGCCACAAGTAACGGCGTACTTCTGCGCCATACGCAGCCCGGGAATAGTCTTGCGTGTGTCGAGCAGCCGTACGCCGGTGCCTTCGACCAGGTCGGCATACTGTCGGCAACGGGTCGCAACCCCCGACAGCGTCTGCAAAAAATTCAGCGCTGCACGCTCGCCGCTGAGAAGTGCGCGCGCAGGCCCCTCCAGATGGAACAGCACGCGATCTGCGTCTACTCGCTCACCATCGACCACGCGCCAATGCACCGCCACCCGCGGGTCCAGTTGCCTGAACACGGCATCGACCCATGCAGTGCCACTGATAACGGCCGCCTCTCGCGTGATGATCTTTGCCTGGGCGAGGCGCTCGGCAGGAATCAATTGCGCGGTGATGTCACCGGTGCCTACGTCTTCGGCCAGTGCGCGGCGGACGTTGGATTCGATTTCGGCGGAAAGATCCGCAAGAGTGAGATTGGTCACGAAGAGCTCCCATGAAATTGGGCGAAAGTATACGGCGAGCTTTGACCTGTCGCAGCGGAAGGGGAACGTCTCAGCAAAATATGGATTTATCCCTATAATCTGCAAGGCTTCTTGCAGTTCAGAGGTTTTCCGTGAGCATCTGTGAGCTGCATCATGTCCAAGACAGAACTCGGAATTCATTGCCGAACGAGAAGCCTATAATCAGACGATAGATTGGCGCCATGGAAATGGCTATATGCCACTACTTTACTAGCCGTTGCCCTCTATTCACTATCAGCGGCCTGACAAGTGTTGTTGAGCGCCTTGAAAGCAGGCGACCGGAGCGTTCCAATGCGAACTGATGCGAAAGTGGTGCACCTCAAGGCTGCCCCTGAGCAAAAGCAGAATTCAGCGGCAGGCAGATTGCCTGTCGCACTCATCAGTGTGCGCGACAAAGCCGCTCAGCAACTGCGCCTGGCGCTGCAGACGCTATTCGACAATGCCGACGACTCGCTTTTCGAGATAGCGGACCGCGCTACGAGCAACGCTGAACAGAACGCCTTCTTTGAAGCGATGCGGGACCTGCGCATGAAGCGCCGCGGCATCGAGCGCAGCTTCTTGCAGCAGGTTTTTGAATCTTTTTCCAAACTTAACCAATACGAGATCGGCAAGCCGGCGGAGCCAGAAGCCTCCTTTGAAAACCTGGCACTGGTGCAGAACGACGAACTGGAAGAGTCCGTTGCGATCGACACCATGGTTGCCAAGGTGATGAGTCGCACCAGCCAGTCACTCAGCCACCTCACAACCCGCATTAATGTGCTTGTGAGCAAGAAGCTGGACGACAAGAACAATCCACTGGGTCCTCAGCAACTCTGCGAGTACTTTCTCGAAGCCTGCCGAAGCCTGGGCGTCGAGATCAAGGTCAAGCTGATCATTCTCAAGCTGTTCGAGCGCTACGTGCTGACAGATCTTGAGCAGCTTTATGCCGAATCTAATCAGGTGCTGGTCGCAGCTAACGTCCTGCCGGAGCTGCAATCAGCCCAGCCACGCCGTTCGCCGAATCGCCCAAACACATCAGGAAACAGCGCCTCGAGGCCCGGAACAGGCCTCGGCGATGCCCCCACTTACGCCGACAGCGGCGCGCAGGAAGCATTCGGAAACCTGCAAGCCTTGCTGTCAGAACTGCGCGGAAGTGCGCTACCTGCCCGCAACCTGCCCAGCGACGCCATCCCGATCTCCAGCAACGACTTGATGCGGCTGCTCTCTCATCTGCAGTCGCGCGCCCCGCAGCAGGTCGATGAATTCGACCTCCAAGGTCAGCTTGAGCAACTGCTACACCGCGTCAGCGCCAAGAGCGGCAAGTCACGTGTAGTTGGTGAAGTCGATGAGGATGTGATCAACCTCGTATCGATGCTGTTCGAATTCATCCTCGACGACCGCACCCTCCCCGACTCGCTCAAGGCACTGATCGCAAGGCTGCAGATCCCCGTCCTGAAAGTAGCGGTTCTGGACAAGACCTTCTTCAGCCGCGGCAGCCACCCAGCCCGACGCCTGCTCAACGAGATCGCCTCAGCCGCCATGGGCTGGGCCGATCAGGACGAAGTCCAGCGTGAGGGCCTGTATCAGAAGATCGAGCAGATTGTGGCTCGGCTACTGAACGATTTCGTCGATGACCCTGCTATCTTCTCCGAACTGCTCGCCGATTTCCTCGCCTTCACTGGTGACGAGCGACGCCGGAGCGAACTGCTGGAGCAGCGCACAAGAGACGCCGAGGAAGGTCGCGCCAAGGCCGAAATGGCCCGCCAGGAGGTTGAACATGCGCTCAATCAGCGCCTGCTTGGCAAAACGCTACCCGAGGTGGTTGTCCGTCTGCTGCAAGAGGCGTGGAGCAAGGTTCTGCTACTGACCTGCCTGAAGCATGGCACCCAGTCGGAACAGTGGCAGGCCGCGCTGGCGACCATGGATGACCTGATCTGGAGCGTCGCCCCTCACGAAGACGTCGAGTCGCGCGCACAGCTGCTGGAGCTGGTACCAAGCTTGCTCAAGAACCTTCGAGAAGGCCTGGTCAGCGCGGCGTTCGACCCTTTCTCCACCAGCGACTTTTTCACTCGTCTCGAAGCGCTGCATGTGCAGACATTGCAGCAACTGAACCAGCCGACCAATTCCGCACCAGCCACCGAATCGCTTGATCAGGGTGAAGCCGCAGGCGAACAGAAGCTGGTGCTACCACCGCGCGAAGAATCTGCCAATCAGGCGGCAAACCAGGCGATGATCGAGGTTAACGAGGAGATTGTTCTCCTCGCCCCAGGCGAAACCCGCGAACATGAGCCGGAAATAGATCTGGACGATAACGACGAAGCACTGACGCAGGTCGATAACCTGAGAGTCGGCAGTTGGGTCGAGTTCCAGGAAGACGAAGAGCACAAGCTCCGCTGCAAGCTTGCTGCGGTGATCAAACCCACGGGCAAATACATCTTCGTCAACCGCACCGGTATGAAAGTCTTGGAAAAGACCCGCACGGGCCTGGCGATAGAGTTCCGCCGCGGCGCCATACGCCTGCTAAACGACGCGTTGCTGTTTGATCGCGCCCTTGAGTCGGTGATTGGCAATCTTCGGAGCCTGAAGAATAACAACGGCCGCTAGGGTCCAGGGGCTGCTCCCCACCCTAGTGTTGTAGTCAGTAGCTCTCCCCTTCCCGTCAATCTGCCAACCGAGAGCCAATGCCCAGGCATCGTCTTGCTTGGCTTTTGCCCCTGCGCCGCTAGAATGCCTGCATCCCCCATTCGAGGTGCGTATGCCCAGCCGCCTAAAACCCGAAGACCAGGAGCGCGTTGACCACTATCTCAACGCACCTCAGCACCAAGTCGAGCGCCGGCCCTTCCGCCCCTGGCTGCTCCTTGTGCTGGTCCTGGTAACGGTGCTCGGCTTGGGCCTGCTAAGCCGCCTCCTGAGTCGCCTGGTCCTGTGACTAACATGGTCACCACCAAGGCGCCAAACCGAATCCCGCAAAGCCTTATGAGTTCATTCCATGACACATCGCATCGTAATCGTCGGCGGCGGCGCCGGCGGCCTGGAGCTTGCCACCCGCCTGGGTAGAACCTTGGGCAAGCGTGGCAAGGCCCGCATTACATTGATTGACGCCAACCTGACCCACATCTGGAAACCTCTGCTGCATGAAGTGGCCGCAGGCTCGCTGAATTCGTCGGCTGACGAGCTCAACTATGTGGCGCAGGCAAAGTGGAACCACTTCGAATTCCAGATGGGCCGCATGAGCGGCCTGGAGCGTGAGCGTAAATGCGTTCACCTTGCCGCCACATTCGACGACCACGGCGTTGAACTGGTGCCGGCTCGCACACTGAGCTACGACACGCTTGTAATCGCAGTTGGCAGCACGACCAACGACTTCGGCACCAAGGGCGCCGCCGAGCATTGCATCTTTCTCGACACTCGAGAACAAGCGGAGCGCTTCCACCGCCTACTGCTGAGCCACTACATGCGCGCCCACGCCAGCGAAGGCCACCAGGGCACCATCAACATGGCTATCGTCGGCGCTGGCGCAACTGGCGTCGAGCTTGCCGCCGAGCTTCACCACGCCGCGCGTGAGCTCGCCGCCTACGGACTGAATGGCATCAAGCCTGAAAACGTCCACATCACGCTTATTGAGGCAGGGCCGCGGGTGCTGCCCGCGTTGCCGGAACGGATCAGCCAGCCAGTGCACCAGACGCTGAGAGATTTGGGCGTTACGGTACTGACTGACGCCGCAGTGAGTGAAGTGACCGATGAAGGGCTGCACACCAAAGATGGCCACTTCGTCCCAGCCACATTGAAAGTCTGGGCAGCAGGCATCAGGGCGCCAAGCTTTCTGAAAGATATAGACGGGCTGGAAAGTAACAGGATCAACCAGCTGCAAGTACTTCCTACCCTGCAAACCACTCGGGACGAGAACATCTTCGCCTTCGGCGATTGCGCTGCATGTCCGCAACCGGACAGTGACCGCAACGTACCCCCACGAGCGCAGGCGGCGCACCAGCAAGCGTCACTGCTCGCCAAATCGATCGCCCGGCGGCTTGAGGGCAAGGACCTGCCAACCTACCGCTATCGCGATTACGGCTCGCTGATCTCGCTGTCGAGCTTCTCTGCCGTAGGTAACCTGATGGGCAATCTCACCGGCAACGTGATGCTGGAAGGCTGGTTGGCAAGGATGTTCTATGTGTCCCTGTATCGGATGCACCAGATCGCACTGTACGGCGTCGCTCGTACCGGCCTGATGATGATCGGGGACAAACTCAGCACCAGCACGGTGCCCCGGCTCAAATTGCACTAACTTCCACAGACAGTGCCAGCGCCAACTCATCATGAGAGGCGCTGGCACTGAGAACAGATTTTTAGCGAGACGAGCGGAACAAACGCGCCGATAAACTTCAATGCAAAAAAAACCGGGAGACCCTTTCGGATCTCCCGGTTTCTTACGCCCCTTGCGAGGCGGTTTTGGTGGGTCGTGTGGGATTCGAACCTACGACCAATTGGTTAAAAGCCAACTGCTCTACCAACTGAGCTAACGACCCAAAAATGGTCGGGGTAGGGGGATTCGAACTCCCGACATCCTGCTCCCAAAGCAGGCGCGCTACCGGACTGCGCTATACCCCGATTGGATTTTGGCTCCGCGACCAGGACTCGAACCTGGGACCCAATGATTAACAGTCATTTGCTCTACCGACTGAGCTATCGCGGAACTTCATTTCCAGCTCTTCAGGTGGTCCGCGTTACCGCTTGCTTTCCCCCCTCAGAGGCGCGCCATTTTACGGTTCTCGACGCGGCTGTCAACAGAAAAAATGCGATTTACTACAATGATTTGCACGATGCGGTAGCACTACCCCGCTCCGCTGGTATTGGAACTGCCGGCACCGCACGAAAGAACGGCGCCAGCGCCCCTCAAATCAGCCGAAGACGATCTCGTCACCCTCCACCTTCGCTGAGATGCTTGCGCCGGGCTCGAAGGCGCCAGACAGTATCTGCTGCGCCAGCGGATTCTCGATCCAGCGCTGAATGGCTCGTTTCAAAGGCCGCGCGCCGTAGACCGGGTCGTAACCCACTGCAACCAGCTTATCCAGCGCCTCGTCACTCAGCTCCAGACTCAGCTCCCGCTCGGCCAGTCGTTGCCGCAGGCGGCTCAGCTGGATGCGAGCGATGCCAGCAATCTGATCGCGAGCCAGCGGATCGAAAACCACCACCTCGTCGATCCGGTTGATGAACTCCGGCCGGAAGTGATGACTTACAGCGTCCATGACAGCAGCACGCTGCGCATCAGGATCGCCCACCAACTCCTGGATCTGAGTGGATCCAAGATTTGAGGTCATGACGATCACGGTATTGCGGAAATCCACGGTTCGCCCATGGCTGTCGGTCAGACGACCATCTTCCAGAACCTGCAGCAGAATATTGAAGACATCAGGATGCGCCTTCTCGACCTCATCAAGCAGAACCACCGAATAGGGTTTACGGCGCACGGCCTCGGTCAGATAGCCACCTTCTTCATAACCTACATAGCCCGGTGGGGCTCCGATCAGGCGCGCAACCGAGTGCTTCTCCATGAACTCCGACATATCGATGCGGATCATCGCCTCTTCGGTGTCGAAGAGAAACTCGGCCAAGGCCTTGCACAGCTCAGTTTTGCCTACCCCGGTAGGGCCAAGAAACAGGAAGGAACCGCTGGGGCGATTCGGGTCGGCCAACCCGGCCCGCGAGCGGCGAACCGCATTGGCCACCGATACAACCGCCTCGTGCTGCCCAATCACGCGCTGATGCAGCAGGTCTTCCATCTTCAGCAGTTTCTCGCGCTCGCCCTCGAGCATTTTCGACACAGGGATGCCCGTCCACTTCGAGACGACTTCGGCGATCTCCTCATCAGTTACCTTGTTACGCAGCAGCTGGTTCTCGGTCTTGCCATGCTGGTCGACCATCTGCAGGCTGCGCTCGAGGTCGGGGATGATGCCGTATTGCAGCTCGGCCATACGCGCCAGGTCGCCCTTACGCCGCGCAGCCTCCAGATCGGCCTTGGCCTGCTCGATCTTCTGCTGCATCTGGGCGGAGCCTTGCACTTCAGCCTTTTCCGCCTTCCAGATCTCTTCGAGGTCGGCATATTCGCGTTCCAGCTTGACGATTTCCTCGTCGAGCTTGGCCAGACGCTTCTTAGTGGCCTCGTCGTCCTCGTTCTTCAATGCTTCGCGCTCGATCTTCAGCTGGATCAGACGCCGGTCAAGACGATCGAGCTCTTCCGGCTTGGAATCGATTTCCATGCGGATGCGACTGCCCGCCTCATCGATCAGGTCGATGGCCTTGTCTGGCAGCTGCCGATCCGTGATATAGCGGTGCGATAGTTTTGCCGCCGCAATGATCGCGCCATCGGTGATAGAGACGCCATGGTGCACCTCGTAGCGCTCTTTCAAGCCACGCAGGATAGCGATGGTGTCCTCCTCGCTCGGCTCATCGACTTGCACACGCTGAAAGCGACGCTCCAACGCAGCATCCTTCTCGATGTACTGGCGGTATTCATCAAGTGTCGTTGCCCCGACGCAATGCAACTCACCGCGCGCGAGCGCAGGCTTGAGCATGTTGCCGGCATCCATCGCGCCTTCCGCTTTGCCGGCACCAACCATGGTGTGCAGCTCGTCGATAAATAGAATGACGCGGCCTTCCTGTTTGCCGAGTTCATTGAGGACTGCCTTCAGCCGCTCTTCGAACTCGCCGCGGAATTTGGCCCCCGCAATAAGTGAGCCCATGTCCAGCGCGAGCAAACGCTTGTCTTTGAGGCCGTCCGGCACCTCGCCATTGACGATGCGCTGCGCCAAGCCCTCAACGATGGCGGTCTTGCCCACGCCTGGCTCGCCGATCAGCACCGGGTTGTTCTTGGTGCGCCGCTGAAGCACCTGAATGGTCCGGCGAATTTCATCATCGCGGCCGATCACCGGGTCGAGCTTGCCGTCCTCGGCGCGCTTGGTCATGTCCACGGTGTACTTGTCCAATGCTTGCCGTGACTCTTCAGCATTCGGGTCGTTGACAGCGTCGCCGCCCCGCAGGTTGCTGATCGCGTTTTCCAAAGCCTTTTTGCTGACGCCCTGCTCGAGCAATAGCTTGCCCAGCCGGGTGCTGCCTTCCAGAGCAGCGAGCAACACCAGCTCGCTGGAGATGTATTGGTCACCCTTCTGCTGCGCAAGGCGGTCGGCCTGGTTTAACAGGCGCGCCAAGTCCTGAGACATATTCATGTCACCGGTCGGATTTTGCAGTTTCGGCAGCTGATCGAGCTCTTTGGTCAATGCCTGGCGCAAACCATTGATGTCAAAACCCACCTGCATCAGCAGTGGTTTGATCGAACCGCCCTGCTGCTCGAGCAGCGCCTGCATCAGATGCAAAGGCTCAATGGACGAGTGGTCGAAGCCAACAGCAATGGATTGGGCATCAGAAAGCGCAAGTTGAAGCTTGCTGGTCAAACGATCGATACGCATGGAATCACCTTTCTAGGTAAAGCAGGCCGTGCAATGAAACGCACTCCGAACGAAAGCCTGCGAGATGAACCTTAGATAAGGCTGATTGTTGGAGATTCAAGCCGCACGACCTTGACGCAGGTCAGCCCGATGGCGTAAAGCGAGTCAGGGGTGAAATGCCAGGAACAGGTGAACGGCCGCTCAGTCCAGCCAGATCAGGCTGGCGAAGCGCCCTGTACGGGCGGCACGGCGATAGGAGTAGAAACGAGCATCGCTGACAGTACAGAAACCACCGCCATATACCGCTGTAACGCCGCAAGCCGCCAGGCGGATTCGGGCGAGCTGGTAGATATCCGCCATGAAGCGATCCGCGCGATGGCTCGGCACAAAGGCTTCGGAACATTCAGGATGGCCAGCGATGAACGCATCGCGCACCTCGCCGCCAACCTCGAACGCCGTGGGCCCTATCGCCGGACCGAGCCAGGCAATCAAATGTGACCCTGGAACCGCCATAGCCGCCACGGTGGCTTCCAGCACGCCTGAAGCCAGACCGCGCCACCCCGCGTGCGCAGCCGCAACACGTGCGCCGTCGACGTCGCAGAGCAATACCGGTAGGCAATCCGCGGTCAGCACCGCACAGGCGACCCCCGCCTCGCCCGTCCAGCTGGCATCGGCAGTCGGACAACTGCGCGGGTCCGCCTCAACGGCGATACTTGAATGGATCTGGCTCATCCAGGCCGGCACGCAGCCGAGCAGCTGCTGCAAGTGCTGTCGATTCGCCGACACCCGGTCGGGCGCATCGCCAACATGATCCCCCAGGTTGAAGCCATCAAACGGAGCTTGGCTCAAGCCGCCGCGGCGCGTGGTGACACAAGCCCTTACACGCGGAGGCACCGGCCAGTCGGGACGGATCCAATCCTCTGGCCATTCCGTCATCCGCTAAACGCCTCGCGATCCTGCTGCAAGAGTGTCAGTAGCCAGACGAAGTCGTCCGGCAATGGCGATTCCCATTTCAGCCGCTCGCCACTGACGGGATGGTTCAATTCAAGAAAGCGCGCGTGCAATGCCTGCCGCGGAAAATCTTTCAGCGTTTGCACCATGGTCGGGTTAGCGGCTGGTGGGATACGAAAACGCCCGCTATAAAGCGGATCACCCACCAGCGGATAGCCAATGTGTGTCATATGCACACGGATCTGGTGGGTTCGCCCGGTTTCAAGCTTGACCCGGACATGCGTGTGCGACCGGAAGCGCTCGAGCACCCGATAGTGACTCACGGCAGACTTGCCGCCCTCCACCACCGCCATGCGCTGACGCTGCTGGCCATGACGGCCAATGGCGGCATTGACGGTGCCGCCAGTAATGATCACGCCGATAACGATGGCCTCGTAGATGCGGCTGACGCTGCGCGCCTGCAGCTGCTCGACAAGGCGCGTCTGGGCCTGCAGGGTCTTGGCCACCACCATCAATCCGGTGGTGTCCTTGTCCAAGCGATGCACGATGCCGGCACGCGGCACGTTGATCAAATCCGGGACATGATGCAGCAAGGCGTTGAGCAAGGTGCCATCGGCATGCCCTGCGGCAGGATGCACCACCAACCCGGACGGCTTGTTCAGTACCAGGATGTGCTCGTCTTCGAAAACGATATCCAGCGGAATGTCCTGAGCCACCCACTCGCCCTGGGCCTGCTGCTCGGCAGAAAGCTCCAGGATGGCACCCGCATGTACAGTGTCGCGGGGGCGCAATACAGCGCCGTCGACCGTGAGCTGTCCCTCCTTGATCCAGGCTGCAAGACGAGAACGGGAATGCTCGGAGAACAGCTGTGCCGCGACTTGATCAAGGCGCTGCCCGCCGAGGTCGAATGGCACCTCGGCGCGGAGATGAATGGCCTGGGTGGTGATCGTGGACATAATTAAGGGCGCTTCAATAGTTGGAGAGGCAACCGTGCGGTTTGGCCGGTTGCGACAGGCGATGAGCCGGGACATGAGAAAGGGGGGTGTGACCTTGTCGGCAGGCAGGACGCCTACGGGCAGATCCTAAGCCTGAGCAGCCCCTCGACAGCGACACGGGTGCAGCCTTTGGTTTCAGCAACACGCTTGTGTTTAAATACCGCGTCTTTGTCCCGGCCAGCCGGGGCGCCCATCATAACAGGACGGCTTAGCGCAAGACAGCCAGCCGTCACAGGGACGCAAGCCGCCATGCAAGTGAAACACCTGCTGCTGATCGCCATTTTCGCCCTTACCGCTGCCTGTTCGTCCAACGAAACCATCAGTGAGAACCTCGGCGAAGCGGAACTGTACCGGCAGGCACAAGCCGACCTGGACAATAAGAGCTTCACCAGCGCGATCAACAAGCTGAAGGCACTGGAATCCCGCTATCCGTTCGGGCGCTTCGCCGAACAGGCGCAGCTTGAGCTGATCTACGCTTATTACCGCAACACCGAGCCGGAAGCCGCTCGCTCCTCGGCCGAACGGTTCATCCGCCTGCATCCGCAGCATCCGAGCGTGGACTACGCCTACTACCTGAAGGGTCTGGCTTCCTTCGACCAGGACCGCGGACTGCTGGCGCGTTTCCTGCCGCTGGACATGACCAAACGTGACCCCGGCGCTGCACGTGACTCCTTCAACGAATTCGCCCAGCTGACCACACGCTTTCCAAACAGCCGTTACTCCCCGGATGCCAAGGCACGGATGGTTTACCTGCGTAACCTGCTGGCCGCGAACGAAATCCATGTTGCTGACTATTACCTGCGTCGCCAGGCCTACGTAGCGGCCGCCAACCGTGGTCGCTATGTTGTAGAAAACTTCCAGGGTACGCCCGCGGTCGGCGACGGTTTGGCCGTCATGACTGAAGCCTATCAGCGTCTTGGTCTCGAGGAGCTCGCTAGCACTAGCCTCGAAACGCTCAAACTCAATTACCCGCAACACCCCAGCCTGGAAGACGGCGAATTCGTGCCAAGCCAGGAAGAGGCCGACAACCGCAGCTGGTTGTCCCGCGCCACACTCGGCTTGATCGACACTGAAAACAAAGCCCCTGACCGCTCGCAATCCAACCGCGACGTGGTGCGTCAGTATGAGAATGCCGCCCAGGATCTGCCGGATGAACTGCGCCCGGTGTTGAGGGAAGCGGAAACCGAAGCCGCAAAAGAAGAGCAAGGCGAAGACCGCTCCTGGTGGAGCTATATGACCTTCGGCCTGTTCGACTGAGTTCCCAACCGCAGCCTGCCAGAACGTCAGGCCCGCACGGCTTAGCCAGGAAGTAAAGATATGGGCCTGTTTCGACTGTTGTTCTGGATCATCCTGATCGCGGCGGCGTTCTGGCTCTGGCGCCGTCTGACCAGCAAGCCCACAGCCTCCGATAAACCGCAAGAGACCACGGTCATGACCGTCCGCTGTGTTCAATGCGGCGTACACCTGCCACGTGAGCAAGCACTGCAGAGTCATGACCGGTGGTATTGCAGCCAGGCGCATCTGGAACAGGACAACAAGTCGGGTGGGAACTGAACGCCTGACGTTTTTCGGTTACACGGGCCGACGAATCCTTCGGCTCTACCATCTCTATCGCGTCGTAATCGGCTTGGTGCTGGTTCTGCTCATCAGCAGCGACCTGCACAACGACCTGATGCGCATGATCAACCCGACGGCGTTCTACTACGGCGCCTGGCTCTATCTGATTCTCAACATTTTTGCCGCCGTACTGCTGCAGAACCCGAAGCGGGAACTGCCGGTACTGGCGCTCGCGCTGGTGGACGTCACCCTGCTGGCCGCGCTGTTCTACTTCGCCGGCGGTACGCCAAGTGGTATCGGTAACCTGCTGATCGTAGCGGTAGCCATTGCCAATATCTTGCTACACGGCCGCGTCGGCTTTTTCATCGCGGCAGTCGCCGCCACCGGACTCATCTACCTGACGTTCTACCTCAGCCTAAGCGACAGTGCGGCGAGCAGTCAGTATGTTCAGGCCGCCGCGCTTGGCACGCTGTGCTTCGCTGCCGCGCTGCTGGTGCAGGGCCTGACCAGACGACTTCAGGATAGCGAAACCCTTGCCCGCCAGCGCGCCGAAGAGGTCGCCAATCTTGAAGCCTTGAATGCCCAGATTCTGCAGCGCATGCGCACTGGCATCCTCGTCCTCGATGCACAGGAGCGCGTGCTGCTTGCCAATCAGGGAGCCCTCGAACTGCTCGGACAAGAGGCCCTGACGGGCGAACGGCTAGGGCCTCGTTGCCCGGAGGTCATTCGAGGCCTGCAACGCTGGCGAGACAACCCCACTCTGCGGCCGAGTAACTTCAAGGCCACGCCCGACGGCGCGACCCTGCAGCCGAGCTTCGCCACGCTCCAGCATGGCGTGAAGCAGGACACGCTGGTGTTTCTCGAAGACATTTCTCAGATCGCGCAAAAAGCCCAGCAGCTCAAACTCGCGTCGCTTGGCAGACTGACCGCCAGCATTGCTCACGAAATTCGCAACCCGCTTGGTGCTATCAGTCATGCGGCGCAGTTGTTGCAGGAGTCGGAGGTGCTAGACGCTGCAGATCTGCGCCTTACGCAGATCATTCAGGATCATTCGCGGCGCATGAATCTGGTCATTGAAAATGTGCTGCAGCTGTCGCGCCGGCGCCAGGCCGAACCCCAGCTGCTGGATCTGAAATACTGGGTGCATCGATTTGCCAGCGAATTTCGCCAGACGCTGCCGCCTCAGCAAATTGTCCACGTGGAGACTCAGGGCAGCTCGCTGCAGACGCGCATGGACCCAAACCAGTTGATTCAAGTGCTGACCAACCTGGTGCAAAACGGCCTGCGCTACAGTGGACAGAAGCACGGCCAGGCACAGGTGTGGCTGAAAGTCTTCCGGGACGAGGCCAGTGATCTGCCCGTGCTGGAAGTGCTCGACGATGGTGCAGGTGTGCCGACCGAGCAGGTACAGAACATCTTCGAGCCGTTCTTCACCACAGAAAACAAGGGCACGGGCCTTGGGCTGTATATCTCCCGAGAGCTCTGCGAAAGCAATCAGGCACGGTTGGATTACCGTGAGCGAGACGAGGGCGGCAGCTGCTTTCGCATTGTCTTTGCGCACCCACGCAAGCTGAGCTGAGGCCTGCTTAAGACGCAACGGATCACACATCGGCCATGCGGCGGTACAAGGCAGGCCCTGTGGCGTTAACATTGGGCATCCCGCTTCTTCTTTTCAAAGACCGAGACCATGACCGCCCGCCAGAAAGCGCTGATCATCGATGACGAACCCGATATCCGTGAACTCCTGGAGATCACCCTCGGACGCATGAAGCTAGACACCCGCAGCGCCCGCAACCTCAAGGAGGCCCGCGAGTGCCTGGCACGCGAGCACTACGACCTCTGCCTCACCGATATGCGCCTGCCGGACGGATGCGGTTTGGAGCTGGTGCAATTCATTCAGCAGCAGTATCCACAACTGCCGGTGGCCATGATTACCGCGTATGGCAGTCTTGACACTGCCATTGGCGCCCTCAAGGCCGGCGCTTTTGATTTCCTGACCAAACCGGTGGACCTCGGCCGTCTCCGCGAACTGGTCAATACGGCATTACGGCTGCGCACACCGAACCCCAATGAGCTGACAGTCGACAGTCGCCTGCTTGGCGCTTCGCCGCCAATGAACCTGTTGCGCAAGCAGATCGGCAAACTGGCGCGCAGCCAGGCACCTGTCTATATCAGCGGCGAGTCGGGCAGCGGCAAGGAGCTGGTTGCGCGGCTGATTCACGAACAAGGGCCGCGACATGAACAACCCTTCGTTCCAGTCAACTGCGGGGCGATCCCGTCAGAGCTGATGGAGAGCGAGTTCTTCGGGCACAAGAAGGGCAGTTTCACCGGCGCGATGGAAGACAAACCGGGCCTGTTCCAGGCAGCCAATGGCGGCACATTGTTTCTCGATGAAGTCGCCGACCTGCCGCTTCCGATGCAGGTGAAACTGCTGCGCGCCATCCAGGAAAAGGCCGTGCGCGCGGTTGGCGGGGCCAAGGAGGTCGTGGTCGATGTGCGGATTCTGTGCGCCACTCATAAAGATCTGGCCAGTGAAGTCGCGGCGGGCCGCTTCCGCCAGGACCTGTACTACCGGCTTAATGTCATCGAATTGCGCGTGCCGCCCCTGCGCGAACGCCGCGAGGACATCGCCCAGCTGGCTGAAGTGATGCTTCGCCGTCTCGCCCAGGAATGCGGAGAGACGCCGGCCAGACTGCAACCCGACGCACTGGCAAAACTGCAGAGTTATCGATTTCCCGGCAACGTACGTGAGCTGGAAAACATGCTTGAACGCGCTTACACGCTCTGTGAAGGCGAGGAGATCAAACCCAGCGACCTGCGCCTGTCCGACGCTCCGGGCATGCCCGAGAATGGCGAAGCAAGTCTGGCCCAGATCGACAATCTCGAAGACCATCTCGAAGAGGTCGAACGCAAGCTGATCATGCAGGCGCTGGAAGAAACCCGTTGGAACCGCACAGCGGCAGCCCAACGGCTGGGGCTGTCCTTCCGCTCCATGCGCTATCGGCTGAAGAAATTGGGACTGGATTGAGCACCCAGACCGCGACCCCGCAGGGTCGCGGAGCGCCCGTTATCCCTGTGACAGCAGGTTACGCAGGTCAATGACCGCCGCGTTGGCGCGCGAGATGTAATTCGCCATCACCAGAGAGTGATTGGCCAAGACCCCATAGCCGCTACCGTTGAGCACCATTGGGCTCCACAGCGGTTCCTGCGCAGCTTCCAGTTCGCGGATGATCTGCCTGACGCTAATCGCCGCGTTCTTTTTCGCCAACACGTCGGCAAAGTCCACCTCAATAGCGCGCAGCAGGTGCGACAAGGCCCATGCCTGCCCTCGTGCCTCATAGAACACGTTATCGATCTGCATCCAGGACGTCTCGACGCGCTCTTCTTCAACCACCTGACCTACGCCTTCGCGCTCAAGCTCCGTCGCCAACTGTCCGTCCAGGCGCACGCGACCGACGCTGGCCGACAGCCGCTGTGACAAAGACCCCAGCCGAGTGCCGACATCTCCAAGCCAGTTATTCAGGTTGTCAGCGCGAGAATAGAACTGAGCTTTGGATGCCGGATCGCTCAAGCGTGCCAAGTAGCGATTCAGGTAACGGATCCCGTTACGGTATTCCGATTCGCTCGCCGGCAGTGCCCAGCTGCGATTGTCGAAATTGAACAGCGGTTCGGCTTTGGACAGATCAGGGTCTTCCGTCGACTGGGACTGCGAGCGCGCAAAGTCCTTGCGCAGAGCGCGACTGAGGTCGCGGACCTGAACCAGCACGCCATATTCCCAGCTTGGCATGTTGTCCAGCCACAGGCCGGGCGGGGCAATGTCATTAGTCAGATAGCCGCCGGGCTTGTCGAGCAAGGTGCCAGCTACCTGCTTAAGGGTTTCGACCGTGGTGTAGCCGTTAACGATCTGCTGCTGCGAGGCCTCAGCGGCTTGCCGCACATTCTGCTGTACCGGGAATCGGTCAGGTTCGGAGCTCCAGTACCAGCCGACCAAAAGCGCCACGAGCAAGTACAGCCCGATCAGAACGGCAAGCCCCAGCAGTAGCGGATTGCGAGTCGCCCCATCCGCTCTGGCTGAATTTCCCGAAAAGCCGAGGCGGCCGAAGCGATTCTTCCAATCCAACATGGGCGTCTGTCCTTCTCTTCATAAATTCAAAGATTCGATCGCCGGTCACGCGGAGCGTGCGGCATGTGAACCACTATAACGCAGCCGGTCGAAAGCAAGCCTCATAATGAGAACCAGACCGCCTATGCGGCATCTTTGCAAACGACGGATAGGTGGTAGCATTGAGCCACCACAGTGGCCTCTGAGAGCACTGCCGCAGCGGGCCAGGGAACCGGACATGTCGGACCAGGAAGAACTTAAACAGCACTTCGCACAACGGGTCATTCATCAGGCTCGGGAGGTGCTCGAAGTCTGGCAACAACTGCAGCGCAGCGAATGGAATGACGGTTGCCGGTCGGCGCTGGCAGATGCCAACAAGCGGTTGAGGAAATTCGCCGAGCGCTTCGAACAAACCGAACATCGGCTGCTCGCGCTTGGCATCGAAGATTGCCTGAGCGACATCAGCGACAATCGCGGGCGGTTGTCGAGCGACACCATCGCCACGCTCAGCCAACTGGTCTACCGTCTCGCACGTACCGGTTTGCGCCACGGCGACCCGCGCGGGCAGTCCGCCTACGTACCGCCATTGAGCAAACCGGTTTACATTGCGCTGGAAGACCATCAACGCGCCCAGCACGTGGTTCGCCAGCTCGAATTCTTCAGCATGAATGCGCAGGCCTTTGGCAGTGATAGCGAATTTCGCGCTGCGATGCATGAACGGCACCCGGCTGCGATCGTCATGGATGTCGATTTCAATGGTCCCGGCGAGGGCCTTCGGCTTGCCGAGCGCATCCAGCAAGGGCTGGAAGAAAAGCTGCCGCTGATTTTCTTCAGCCACCGGGAAACCGACACACCTATGCGACTGGCGGCCGTGCGCGCCGGCGGGCTGGAATTCTTTACCGGCACCATCGATGCCTCGTGCCTGCTGGAAAAGATCGAGATTTTCACCCGCACCGCCCACTCCGAGCCTTTCCGCGTTCTGATCATTGACGATTCGCGGGCCCAGGCGACCCACACAGAAAGGGTCTTGAACAATGCAGGGATCATCACCCAGACGCTCAACGAGCCGATCCAGGCGATCAACTACCTGGCTGAATTCCAACCGGATCTGATCATCCTCGACATGTACATGCCCGAATGCATGGGCACTGAGTTGGCCAAAGTGATCCGGCAGCATGAACGCTACGTCAGCGTGCCGATCATTTACCTCTCGGCCGAGGACGACCTCGACAAGCAGCTCGACGCCATGAACGAAGGCGGCGATGACTTCCTGACCAAACCGATCAAACCTAGCCACCTGATCGCGACCGTGCGAACCCGCGCCGAGCGAGCCCGCAGCTTGAAAGCCAGAATCGTCCGGGACAGCTTGACCGGTTTGTACAACCATACGCACAGCCTGCAATTACTCGAAGACGCCAGCTCACGTGCCCGCCGCGACGGGCAACCGCTGTGCTTCGCGATGATCGATATCGACCATTTCAAGAAGGTCAACGACACCTTTGGCCACCCAATGGGGGACCGGGTGATAAAAAGCCTCGCGCTGTTTCTCAAGCAACGCCTGCGCAAGACCGACCATATCGGTCGCTACGGCGGTGAAGAATTCGCGGTGGTGATGCCCGACACCACTGTGCACAACGCAGCCAAGGTCCTGGACGAGATCCGCGAACGCTTTTCCGAGATTCGCTACCCGGCACAGCCCGCAGACTTGTCGTGCACCTTCAGCTGCGGCATTGCCGAGCTCACGCCCGACGCAGACACCAAATTGCTCACACAGCAAGCCGACGAAGCGCTTTACACTGCCAAGCACGCTGGCCGAAACCGGGTGGAGTGGTTCCTGCCGTCATAGAAATGACATCAAATAGCCATATCTTCTAGCCTCCAGAACCTCCGGAGGCCAGGATGCGCCTGAAGTCGCTTACCACGCTGAACACCCTGCTGCTCATCGCCATTTGCTTTGCCTTGGGCGCAACGCTCTGGTGGTCAGAGCATGCGCTGGAACGCCCGTACCAGCTGATGGGGCAGTACCTGAGCCTTTCCCAGCGCTTTCAGCACCAGGTCGCCAACAACATTCAGGATTACCTGAGCAGCGGCGACGCACTGCGACACAACACCGCGCTGACTGAGCTGAAGGGGCTAGCAGAAGACGTCAGCGCCCTACCCGGCCCGTTCGCCAATCGCCTGCAGCCAAGCCTCGAACAGCTGCGCCAGTTCACTGCTACCGAGCTCCTCGCTGCAGGCAAGCTGGCCGGCGATCCCCAAGGCCTGCTACTGCAGGCGGAGCGTGAGATAGCGGGCTCGCTGGAGCAACTGCATCGCTATGCCGCGCAAGATCAGCATGAAGCCGCAGCCCAGTATCAACCCCCGTTGTTCGAAGCCAGCCGGCAGCTGCTTCGCCTCAGCCACGCGCGCGCCAGGCTGACCGCCAGCGGCAACGACGAATTGGTCGTCGAGGTGGAGCAAGCACTACAAGCGCTAGCGCAGGAAGCTCAAGCGCTCGATGCACTGCCACTACTCGGGGTGGCGAGCAAACAAAAATCCGGTGCGAGCGCATTCGCAGCGCTACTTGATCTTGACGAGCAAGTCCAGGCGCAACCCGCGGAAGACATGGGCATCGCTCTCAAGCGCGACCTGTCCAGTCTCCTCGCCCGATATCCGGGTGAGCTGAAACGCACCCGCGAGCTGATCGTGCAACGCCTGAAACTTCGGGACAGCACCGAGCAGAAAATAGCCTCCCTACAGACGGCATTGGACGATCTTGAGCCGGAGATCCGGAGTGAACATGGACGAATCCAGACAGAAGTTCGGCTCATTCAGGGCACCATCATCGGCATAATCCTGCTGGTCGCGCTCGCCATCGACCGTCTACAGCGGCAGCTGACTCGCTCGCTGGGCCAGCTCGCGCCAGCGCTCTCGGCCTGGGCAGCTGGGGATTTTGAAAAACCAGTCGCCCTGCACTCCAAGACCCCGGAACTGGTGGAAATTGGCGCATCGCTGAATCAGTTACGCACCTATTTGCTCACGCTTGTCGGCACGCTGCGCCAGCAGGCGCAGGCGGTGACGGGCAACAGTCGCAGCCTGGCAGAAATGAGCAACGACCTGCACCGCGGCGCCAGCCGCCAGAGCAGCAACACCGCGCAGATCCGGGACGCACTGGGAGAGCTGGAAGCCACCATCCAGGATGTTGCTAGCAGTGCAGACCAGACGGCCACGGCCGGGCGCGCAGCAGGCCAGGCCGTCACCCAGGGCCAGGAGGTGATCGGCAGAAGCCTGAGCGGACTGCACGGGCTGGTCAGTGAGGTCCAGAACAATGCCTTGGCGATTGAACGCCTGGCTGACGAAACCGGGACCATCGGCAAGGTACTGACCGTCATCCGCTCGATCGCGGAGCAGACCAACCTGCTTGCACTGAATGCCGCGATTGAGGCCGCGAGAGCTGGCGAGCAGGGTCGAGGGTTTGCCGTTGTGGCAGACGAAGTGCGTACCCTGGCGCAGCGCACCAGCGGCGCTACCGAGGAAATTCAACTGCTGATCGGTAGTCTGCAGACGGCTGCGCATCAATCGCTCCAGGCCATGCGCATGCAGGTCAGTCACGCCGAAGAAACGGCTGAACTGGCCGAGACAGCGGATTCGGCGCTAAACCAGATCGTGACCACCATCGGCTCAATTGAACAGATGGCCGCACAGATCGCGCTGGCCACCGCACAGCAGAGCGAAGCGGTCAGTGAAATCCGCGGCCACAGCGAGCGCATCCACCAGCTGGGCGACAGCAACCTGACACATATCAGCCGGGGCCGAGAGCAGAGCGAACAGATGCTGCAGCTGGCCAGCGAGCTAGACCAGGCGACGCTGGCTTTCAAAGGCTGAAAGCAGGTGTCTCAGGCAGGCGCCTGCTGTCGATTAGCGAGGGACAGCCGGACGCTGGGATGGCTTTCGGCTCTTTCCGCCAGGCTTACCGCCACCGGCCGCTGCCTTACGCCGCGCTTCAGCTGCCGCCTTGGCCTCCTCGCGCTTGTCCCACGCGTTGCCGTCGTGGCTACGCGGAGGCAAGCCGTTGTGCTGGGTGAGAATCTTCCCGCCCTGCCCGGCCTTTTTACTGCCCACCGGCGTTGAATTCTTGCGACGGGCGCTTTGATAGCCTTCGGTCGCGGGCTGGTGCGTCGGAATCAGCTGATTTTTGCCATTGCCGATCAGGTCGGCTCGACCCATTCGCTGCAGGGCTTCGCGCAGCATCGGCCAGCCCTTCGGGTCGTGATAACGCAGAAAGGCCTTGTGAAGACGACGCTGCTCCTCGCTTTTGACAATGGGCACGCCTTCACTCTTGTAGGTAACCTTGCGCAGCGGGTTCTTGCCGCTGTGGTACATCGCCGTGGCGCTCGCCATGGGTGACGGGTAGAACGCCTGAACCTGATCAGCGCGGAAACCATTGGCTTTCAGCCAGAGCGCGAGGTTCATCATGTCCTCGTCGGTGGTGCCAGGGTGCGCCGCGATGAAGTACGGAATCAGGTATTGCTCCTTGCCCGCCTCCTTCGAATACTTGTCGAACATCCGCTTGAATTTGTCGTAGCTGCCGATACCCGGCTTCATCATCTTGTCCAGCGGGCCGCGCTCGGTGTGCTCAGGCGCAATTTTCAGATAACCGCCAACGTGATGAGTAACCAGCTCCTTCACATACTCCGGCGACTCGACAGCTAGGTCGTAGCGCAGCCCGGAGGCGATCAGAATTTTCTTGACGCCTGGCAAAGCCCGGGCCTTGCGGTACAACTCGATCAGCGAACTGTGGTCGGTATTGAGGTTCTCGCAGATGCCCGGATAGACGCAGGACGGCTTGCGGCAATGCTGCTCGATTTCCGGGCTTTTGCAGGCGATGCGGTACATGTTGGCCGTCGGCCCACCAAGGTCCGATACCACGCCGGTAAAGCCCGGCAGCTTTTTCATCTCTTCGATCTCGTGCAGGATCGACTCGTGCGAGCGGTTCTGAATGATCCGGCCTTCGTGCTCGGTGATGGAGCAGAAGGTACAGCCACCGAAGCACCCGCGCATGATGTTCACCGAGAAGCGAATCATGTCATAGGCGGGAATCTTCTCGCCGCCATAGGACGGATGCGGCACACGTGCGTACGGAGAGGCGAATACGTAGTCCATCTCCTCGGTGGTCAGCGGGATGGGAGGCGCGTTCAGCCAGATATCGTGGTCGCCGTGTCGCTGCACCAAGGCGCGAGCATTACCTGGGTTGGTTTCCAAATGCAGTACGCGGTTGGCGTGGGCATATAGCGCAGGATCGTTGCGAACCTTCTCGAAAGAAGGCAAACGGATCACGGTCCGATCACGCTCGATCTTCGAGTTGGGCAGAAGCTGAACGACTTTGGCCTCGTTCGGATCTTCGGCCGGACCCTTGTCCTGCTCAATGGCGCAGGCCTGCAGGTCCTGGGTGTTCACATACGGGTTGATGATCTTGTCGACTTTGCCCGGACGATCAATACGAGTGGAGTCGATTTCGAACCAGCCCTCCGGGGCGTCACGGCGGATAAATGCTGTGCCGCGCACATCGGTGATCTGCTCGACCGCCTCACCGCGCGCGAGGCGCTGCGCCACTTCGACGATGGCACGCTCGGCGTTGCCATACAGCAGGATGTCAGCCGTGGCGTCCATCAGGATCGAGCGACGTACCTTGTCCTGCCAGTAGTCATAGTGGGCAATGCGGCGCAACGATGCTTCGATGCCGCCGAGCACAACCGGGGTGTCGGTGTAAGCTTCCTTGCAGCGCTGGCTGTAGACCAGGCTCGCTCGATCCGGGCGCTTTCCGGCTTGCCCGCCCGGCGTGTAGGCGTCGTCCGATCGGACCTTGCGGTCAGCCGTGTAGCGATTGATCATCGAGTCCATGTTGCCGGCAGCGATGCCAAAAAACAGATTTGGCTGACCGAGCTTCATGAAGTCGTCTTTGCTCTGCCAATCCGGCTGGCTGATGATGCCAACGCGAAAGCCCTGGGCTTCCAGCAGCCGCCCGATGATCGCCATACCAAACGACGGATGGTCGACATAGGCATCACCGGTCACGATGATGACATCACACGAATCCCAGCCGAGCTGATCCATCTCCTCCCTGCTCATCGGCAGGAATGGCGCCGGACCGAAACACTCGGCCCAGTACTTGGGATAGTCGAACAGGGGCTTGGCTGCGTGCATGGCTAGAAACCGGGGCAACGAAAACGGGCGCGGAATATAGCACAAAAAATGATCAGGAAGGCCGACCACGTTGGTCGGCTTTTACCGTCGCTGCACAGGCGAAACCGCGTTCAACCGTTGATATAACGCCGCGGTACGCGCTGGGTAACCTTGGTCAGCAGCTCGTAGCCAATGGTGCCGCAGGCCTGCGCCAATTCGTCAATTGGAATCTCGTTGCCCCACAGCTCCACTTCATCGCCGAGCACCGCTTGCGGCAGATCGGTGATGTCTACGGTGAGCATGTCCATTGAGACCCGACCAGCCAACGGAACTCGCCGGCCACCGATCGCCACGCAAGTGCCGGCCGGCACCGTACGTGGATACCCATCGGCATAACCGCAGCTCACCGTGGCGATGCGCGAAGGACGCTGGGCGACCCAACTGGCGCCGTAGCCGACACTGTCGCCCACAGGAATCTCGCGGATTGCGATGATCGATGCCGTCAGCGTCATCACCGGCTTCAGTCCTAGGGTTTCGGCGCTCAGCTCGGCGAAGGGCGTAGCACCGTAGAGCATGATTCCGGGACGTAGCCAATCCATGTGCGCAGCAGACATCGTCAGCACAGCGGCGGAATTGGCAAATGAGCGGTTGTCGAATGCGAGATCCAGGAGACTGCTGAACTGCTCCAGCTGCGCTTCGTTGAGCGGATGCCCCCGCTCATCGGCGCAGGCAAAATGGCTCATAAGGTTCAGTTCGGCAACCTGCGGCGAGCCTTGCAGACGAGCATGGGCGCGACGCAACGCATCGGCGCTGAAGCCCAAGCGGTGCATGCCGGAGTCGAGCTTCAGCCACAGATTCAAGGGCCGTTCGATAACTGCAGCTAGCAGCGCCTCAAGTTGAGCCTCGCCTTGAACTGCAACGTCCAACCCAAGCTCGGCCGCGGCGACATACTCGCTCGGCTCGAAGCAGCCTTCGAGCAGTAACAGCCGTGCGTTCGCGTCGACCAACCGAACCTGCTCCGCTTCCTCCAGAGACGCCACCGCAAATCCGTCAGCCATGTCGCGCAAGCACTCGACCGCAGCTGCTGCACCGTGCCCATAGGCATTCGCCTTGACCACGGCAAAGGCTTTGCGCCCTGGAGCGCACTGCTTGGCTAGCTGATAGTTGTGACGAAGCGCGGCAAGATCGACCGTAGCAACCAGGGGACGCATGGAAAGCCCTTCAGGACAGGAGTGAGCCGGTATTGTCCGGCGCTTTCCGTCAGGCCCGCAAGCCGCTGAGCGTCGGCTGGTTACTCATCGTCAAACTGATAACTGCCCGGCGCCAGGTTCTCGAAGCGCGAGTACTTACCGAGGAACGCCAGACGGGTGGTACCGATTGGACCATTACGTTGTTTGCCGATGATGATTTCGGCGACGCCCTTGTATTCCGTTTCGGGGTGATACACCTCGTCCCGGTAGACGAACATGATGATGTCGGCGTCCTGCTCGATGGCTCCAGACTCACGAAGGTCAGAGTTGATCGGACGTTTGTTGGGTCGCTGTTCAAGCGAGCGGTTGAGCTGGGAAAGCGCGATCACCGGGCAATTGAATTCCTTTGCCAGACCTTTCAGAGAGCGCGAAATCTCGGAAATTTCATTGGTCCGGTTGTCGCCGCTGGAACCGGGAATCTGCATCAACTGCAGGTAGTCGACCATGATCATGCCGATTTCGCCATGCTCGCGGGCCAGACGGCGTGTGCGGGCGCGCATTTCCGAAGGCGAGATACCGGCAGTATCGTCGATAAACAGTTTACGGTCGTTGAGCAGGTTGACCGCCGAGGTCAACCGCGGCCAGTCATCGTCGCTGAGCTTACCGGTTCGCACCTTGGTCTGATCGATTCGGCCCAGGGAAGCCAGCATACGAATCACGATAGAGTCGGCGGGCATTTCCAGCGAGAAGACCAGGATGGCCTTATCGGAGCGCAAGGCCGCGTTTTCCACAAGGTTCATCGCGAAAGTGGTCTTGCCCATGGAAGGACGGCCGGCAACGATGATCAGGTCCGCGGGCTGCAGGCCGCTGGTCGCCTCATCCAGATCAGTAAAGCCAGTCGACAGCCCAGTAATGTCCTCGCCCGCATTGAACAGCGAGTCGATCCGGTCGATAGCCTTGACCAGAATGTCATTGATCCCGATCGGCCCACCGGTATTGGGGCGCGCTTCGGCGATCTGGAAGATCATCCGCTCAGCTTCGTCGAGGATCTCGTCGCCTGTGCGCCCCTGCGGCGCATAAGCGCTGTCGGCGATGTCGTTGCTGATGCCGATCAGTTGGCGCAACGTTGCACGCTCACGAATGATCTGCGCGTAGGCTTTGATGTTTGCCACGGACGGGGTGTTCTTGGCGAGCTCACCCAGATAGGCCAGCCCACCGACCTGCGGCAGATGGCCTTCTTTATCCAGCTGCTCTGAGAGCGTCACTACGTCGAAGGGAGAGTTTCGCTCGGCAAGCGTGAAAATAGCGCGGAAGATCAGTCGGTGGTCATGGCGGTAAAAGTCACCGTCCGATACCTGATCCAACACGCGCTCCCACGCATTGTTGTCCAGCATCAAGCCGCCCAGTACGGCCTGTTCGGCCTCGATGGAATGTGGCGGCACCTTGAGCGCTGCGGTTTCCAGGTCGTACTGCTGGGGCACACTGATGTCGTTCATGGCACTCGGAATTCTTTGGCATTCAGAAAAACAAAGGGCACGTTCCACTCGCGTGGAAACGTGCCCGATGGTAACCGTCAGGCACCCGAGGTGCCAGACGATAGCCGCTGTTAGCCAGCGATGACGATCAGCTTGACGGTCGCTTCGACGTCGGTGTGCAGGTGCACAGCTACGTCGTACTCACCAACCTGGCGGATGGTGCCGTTCGGCAGACGGACTTCGCTCTTCGCCACTTCAACGCCGGAGGCGGTCAGTGCGTCGGCGATGTCGTGAGTGCCGATGGAGCCGAACAGCTTGCCCTCATCGCCCGCGGTAGCGGTGATGGTGACTTCCAGCTCGGCCAGCTGAGCGGCGCGAGTTTCGGCAGAAGCCTTACGCTCGGCAGCAGCTTTTTCCAGATCAGCACGGCGAGCTTCGAACTCGGCGATGTTCGCCGGAGTTGCAGCAGTAGCCTTGCGCTGCGGCAGCAGATAGTTGCGGCCGTAACCAGACTTGACGTTTACCTTGTCGCCCAGGTTGCCCAGGTTTGCGACTTTTTCTAGCAGGATGACTTCCATTTGAGTCTTACCTCTTTAACTTAACCTTCACCGTTCGCAGGTCCCGCATCGTCATCACGAGATGCCCGACCGCGAAAATCAAACAAGCTGTCGACAATGGCCATGACGGCCAGTAACGGATAAATCAACTGCATGAACAGCACCAGCGTGACGTAAAGCCCCACCAGCCAGAACCGTGACATCCGGTTCTTTGCCACCAACCCGTGTATCAGTGCGATACCGGCAAAGACCAGCGGAACACTGCACAACGGCGCCAGCATCGCCACCTGCACACCGAGACTTGGTCCCAGCAGCATGCCCATCAACAACACCATCGCAGGCAACGCTGAAAATCGCAGCGACCGAAACTCGAGGCCAAACCCACCCGGGTTGAACAACAAGGCCTGCCAGTACCGCCCGAGCATCAGACTGAGCAGCGTGGTGATCTGCAGTAGCCCTGCCAACAAACCGGTCAGAACCGGAGCCAGCAATGCTCCCAATCGGGCTTGCTCTTCCACCGAAAGCTGCTGATAGGCATCCGACAGCATGTCGGGTAGCACTTTCTGCAACTCGGTAGCGAGTGCCGCGATTGGCTCGCCGAAAACCATTCCCAGCGCCCAGGCGTACAACATCCCGAGCCCTACGCTGCACAGCATCACACGAGACCAGGAGCTCTGGTTGCGCAACAGCAGCGCTAACCCGAACGATCCCAGCAGTACCAGCAAGGTCCGCGGATCACCGAAGTACCACCAGACCAGAGCGGGCAACAGAGCCCATGCCACTACGCCCAGTGCGTCGTTCAACCCGCGACGCAGCAACACCAGACTTCCCGCCGCAGCGGACAGCCAGAACAACATTGGCAGCGCTGCAGAGCCAGCCACCACAACAATTGCCTGCATACGGCCGCGCATGATGAACTCAGCCAGGGCGCGCATGCGATCTATCCTTTACGTCTGTCCAACAGTTCGATTAACGGCCGTGGCTGTCGGTGTAGGGCAGCAGGGCCAGGAAGCGGGCGCGCTTGATAGCGGTAGCCAGCTGGCGCTGATAACGTGCTTTGGTTCCGGTGATACGGCTAGGAACAATCTTGCCGGTTTCGGAAATGTAGGCCTTCAGCGTGTTGAGATCCTTGTAGTCGATCTCTTTCACGTTTTCTGCAGTGAAACGGCAGAACTTACGACGACGGAAAAAACGTGCCATGAAATAGGCTCCTCAATAGGTCCGTGGATTACTCGTCAGCGTTGTTGTCGCGGCTGTCGCTGTCACTGTCATTTTCATTGGCAGAGTCAGATTCAGGGCGATCACGACGCTCACGGCGCTCGCTACGGTTTTCCTCAGCCTTCAGCATCTCGGACTGCTCAGTCACGGCTTCGTCGCGACGGATGACCAGGTTACGGATGACGGCGTCGTTGTAGCGGAAGTTGTCTTCCAGTTCAGCCAGTGCCTTGCCGCTGCACTCAACGTTCAGCATCACGTAGTGAGCCTTGTGAACATTGTTGATGGCATAAGCCAGCTGACGACGGCCCCAGTCTTCCAGACGATGGATCTTGCCACCGTCTTCTTCGATCAGCTTGGTGTAACGCTCCACCATGCCGCCAACCTGCTCGCTCTGGTCGGGGTGGACCAGAAAGATGATTTCGTAATGACGCATTGTTGCTCCTTACGGGTTGCAGCCTGCCGCACCACGCGGATCAGGCAAGGAGTGAATCAGTTATGTTGACTTGCCAGCCAGAGAGGCGCGCAAACGCCTGCCATCCGGGCAAGGGGCGCAATTCTAGAGAAGCCCGGACAACCACGCAAGGCGATTTGGTGAATATTTAACCAACCAGCGATCAGTCGCGCCCGGCGATGGTCCGCTCGGCCTGGATGCTTTCAAGCAACGATCGGACCTGGTGGATATCGTAGGGCTTGAGCATGGTACGCAGGTCATCCAGCCCCACTTCCCGCGCATCGACTGCGTAGCCCGAAGCAATAACGACACTCAGGCTGGCATCGCGCATCCTGGCCTCTCGAACCAGCTCAATGCCGCTCATGCCGGCCAGCCCGACATCAGTAAGCAACACGTCGAATGAATGCTGTTCGAGTTGCTTAAGCGCAGCCTCGGCCGACTCGCAAAGGCTGACCTGGTGTCCCAGCTCGTCCATGACTTCACCGGTGAGCATGCGCAGCGTCGGATCGTCTTCAACGAAGAGAATCCTCAGACCTGAAGCGGACTCCGCCTCGATCTGTTCGGACGATGCTGGTACCGACCCGCGCTGCTCGGACATCCCAACAGAATCGATACCTTGTTCGCCCAAAGCAACCTTGCACGGCAAGTAGACCCGGACCGACGTACCCTCGCCTTCATCGCTTTCCAGCACAACGAATCCACCACTTTGCTTGACGAAGCCATAAACCATGCTCAGACCGAGACCGGACGCGTTGCTGTCTTTACGCGTGGTAAAGAAGGGCTCGAACGCGCGCTCGAGGATTTCCGGGCGCATGCCCTCGCCCACATCGGTAACTGCGAGCTCCACGAATGGACCGGGCTCGACCCCAGGCTGCCCGGCAAGCTCGCTTGAGCCCAGATCACAATTGCGCAGACGCAGGCAGAGGGTGCCACCACCGCTCATCGCGTCGCGCGCATTGACCGCGAGATTGAGTATTGCCGCCTGCAGATTGCCGACATCGGCCAACACCGGCCACAGACCGGGCGCTACATCAACTTCAACCTGCACCGCGCGCCCCAAGGCGCCGTTGAGCAGCTCACTCATCTGATCCAGCAAATCACCGATGCCCACGGACTGCGGTTGCAAAGGCTGGCGGCTGGCGAAAGCCAAAAGCTGCGAAGCCAGACGAGCACCTTTCTCTACACCACCAACGGCTGATTCCAGCCGCCGCTGAGCCGTCTCGTCATTGCCAATGTTGCGACGCAACAGCTGCAGATTTCCCCCGATGATTTGCAGCATGTTGTTGAAATCATGCGCAATGCCCCCGGTAAGCTTGCCAACAGCCTCAAGCTTTTGCGCCTGCATCAGGGCTGCCTGTGCGGCGCGGCGCGCGGACTCGCTGTCCAGTAATTCGCGGGTGCGCTCACGCACCAATTCCTCGAGATGCTCGCGGTACTCACGCAGTTCCTGCTGACTGCGATGCTGCTCGGTAACGTCGCTGCCGAGCACGAAAATACCGGACGTCCGGCCATCGCGCTCGATGATTGGCTGAAACACCAGATCTACAAACACTTCCTCGGGCTCGGCGCCTGGACGACGACGCAGCAGCGCACGCATTCCTCTGCCGGTATAGGGCTCGCCCGTTCGGTAGACCTCATCGAGCAGCGACATGAAGACCTGCCCTTCTAGCTCGGGCAGCCCGTCGCGCACCGGTTTACCGAGCAGCTGGCGGTGTCCGGTAAGCTGCTGATACGCCTCGTTGACCAGCTCGAATACGTGCTCGGGGCCGCGCAGAAAACAGACGAAACCAGGCGCCTGTGCAAACAATCGGCGCAGCTGATTGCCTTCATCCTGGATGAACCGCGCTCGGGAAATGATCGCCGCCTCGATCTGTTGCGCCGGTTGTCCAGACGATTCAGCCGAGCGCATGGAATCCTTCAGCTGCTGCAGCTCGGTGATATCCACAGTGTGCTGGAGGATGGCGACGACTTCGCCCTGGTCATCCAACAGTGGCGTATGTGTCGCACTCCAATAGCGGTCCTCATACGCCGCACCGCTGCTGGAGTTGACCGCGATTGAATAGCGGATCACGGGAAGAGTATCCAACGCCTTGGTACTCAGGACCCGAGCAAACGAGTCGAGCAGTTCGTCGACATGAGTCGACTCAGGAAACTGCGGGTCGGCGGCAAACGCATCCTGAATTCGCCGTCCCGCAATCTCTTCGAGGCTGCGCGCGGTCAGCTTCAGGTACGCCGCGTTCGCATCCAGGATCACCAGATCCGGATCGAGCAGCAGGTAGGCGTTTGGCGAAACCCTGAACAGGGCCTCGAAAGAAGGGCGTTGCGGCATACCACCTCCGTGATGCAAGCCTGGCGCTGGCTGCGACCATAAGCTGGCGCCCGGACAACCCGACGCCCAGCCAAGCAAAAAGTGACGATCTTGCGTCAGATTCAGAACGGACAATTGACCGCAGCGAAAACGATCCGTTTCCGCTGAAGCCAACGTTCCTAACGGGAAAATCCCGGCTATGCGGGCACTAGCTGGCGCGCCGTGCAGAGCGTCGCTGACGCAGGGCTTCGAACAGGCATACCCCGGTGGCAACCGAGACATTGAGACTGCTGACGCTGCCGCCCATGGGCAAGCGAACCAGGAAGTCGCAGTGCTCACGGGTCAGGCGCCGCATGCCCTTGCCCTCGGCCCCCATTACCATGACGATCGGCCCACTGAGATCCTGATCGTAGATCTCCTGCTCGGCTTCTCCAGCCGTGCCGACGATCCACAGGCCCCGCTGTTGCAGTTTTTCCAGCGTTCGAGCCAAGTTGGTGACGGCGACCAGCGGAATGACTTCAGCAGCTCCACAAGCCACCTTGCGCACCGTAGCGTTCAGTGTGGCGGATTTGTCCTTCGGGATGATCACTGCCAGTGCGCCGGCCGCATCGGCAGTACGCAGGCAGGCTCCCAAATTATGCGGGTCCGTTACACCGTCGAGCACAAGCAATAAGGGTGCACCCTCGGTGCGATCGAGCAACTCCTCGAGCATCGCATCGCCCCAAACCTGACTGGGGCTGACCTCGGCAATCACGCCCTGATGCACGCCCTCGACCCAGGCGTCCATTTCGCGACGCTCGCACTGACCGACGCGCACTTTGGAGTCGGCAGCCAACTGCAGCAGGCTCTGCACGCGCGGATCGTCTCGCCCCTCCGCCAGCCAGATCTGCTTGACCCGCTTCGGGTGATGGCGGAGCAACGCTTCGACGGCATGAAGGCCATAGATCTTTTCAAGATCACTCATGGCTTGGCCTTACGCTTGCGCGACGAGGCACCGTCGGACTTTGGCGCCGCCTTGCCGGCTGCCTTCGGTTTCGTGCTACTGCGCTTGGGCTTGCTCTTCGAGGGCTTGCCTGTCTTGGCGTCGCTCAGCAGCGCCTTTTTCATTTCACGACTCTTGCGCACGTCATCGCTGACTGATTCCCGGCCCCTCGATGAAGGCGCATCGGCGCTCTTCTTGCTGCGACCGTCCCTGCGCGCGCCGCGGGCGTCAGAGGCACCTCGCTCGCCGATCCCGGTCTTGCTGCCACCGCCAATCAACTCGAAATCAATCTTGCGCTCGTCCAGGTCGACACGCATGACGCGCACCTCGACGCTGTCACCAAGACGGAAACTGCGCCCACTACGTTCCCCGGAGAGACGATGATGCAGGGGATCGAAGTGGTAGTAGTCGCCGGGCATTGCCGTTACGTGCACCAGCCCTTCGACGTAGATATCAGTCAGCTCGACGAACAGACCGAAGCCGGTCACGGCCGTGATGACGCCGGGGAAATTTTCACCGACGCGGTCTTTCATGAACTCGCATTTCAGCCAGTTCACAACATCACGGGTCGCTTCGTCGGCGCGGCGCTCGGTCATCGAGCACTGCTCGCCCAACTGCTCCAGCGCAGCCTCGTCATATGGGTAGATGCGCGCTTTGGGCATGCTGGTCGCGCCCGCCCGGCGGACATGGGACGTATCACGCTTGGAGCGAATCACGCTGCGGATCGCCCGATGAATCAACAGGTCGGGGTAGCGGCGAATCGGCGATGTGAAATGCGCGTAGGCCTCGTAATTCAGGCCGAAATGCCCGTTGTTATCGGGGCTATAGACGGCCTGACTAAGGGAACGCAGCATGACCGTTTGGATCACGTGGAAGTCGGGACGACCCTGAATATGCTCAAGCAGCGCCTGGTAATCCTTGGGCGTCGGCCCCTCCTTGCCCTTGTGTAATGTAAGGCCCAGCTCACCGAGAAATGCCCGGAGCTTTTCCTGGCGCTCGAGCGGCGGGCCATCATGCACGCGGTACAAGCCAGGAATCTCATGGTCTTGCAGGAAGCGCGCTGTGGCCACGTTAGCGCAGAGCATGCATTCCTCAATCAACTTGTGCGCATCGTTGCGCTCGGTTGGCTTGATCTCCGAAATCTTGCGCCCTGCACCGAAAACAATGCGGGTTTCCTGCGTCTCGAAATCGATTGCCCCGCGGGTATGCCGCGCCTTGAGCAGTATCTTGTACAGCGCGTAGAGCTGCTTGAGATGAGGCAGCACCTCACCGTACTCACCTACGAGGCGCTTACCTTCGGCTGAAGACGGCTGCTCCAGCATGCTGCTGACCTTGTTGTAGGTCAGCCGTGCGTGGGAATGAATGACCGCTTCGTAGAACTGATAATCCGTCATCTTCCCCGATTTGCTCAGGGTAATTTCGCAGACCATCGCCAGGCGGTCGACGTGCGGATTCAGTGAACAGAGCCCATTCGACAACTCTTCCGGCAGCATCGGGACCACCCGCTCGGGGAAGTACACCGAAGTCCCACGCACTTCGGCTTCCTGATCCAGCGCCGAGCCAACCTTCACATAGTGCGAAACATCGGCAATCGCCACGTACAGGCGGAAACCACCGGAAAACAGCTTCCAGCCACTGAGTTTCTCGCAATAGACGGCGTCATCGAAGTCACGCGCATCCTCGCCATCGATGGTGACGAACGGCAGATGGCGAAGGTCGACGCGCTTCTGTTTGTCCTTTTCCTCGACTTCCGGCTTGAGCTTGGAGGCTTCACGCTTGACCGCATCCGGCCAGACATGCGGAATATCGAAACTGCGAAGCGCGACATCGATCTCCATACCCGGCGCCATGTAGTTGCCGATCACCTCGACCACATCGCCCTGAGGCTGAAACCGCTGAGTGGGCCAGTGGGTGATCTTGATCTCGACGAACTGACCCGGTTTGGCATTCATGGAACGGCCTGGCGTGACCAGGACTTCCTGTTGGATTTTGGGGTTATCGGCCATCACAAAGCCAATACCACTCTCTTCCTGATAGCGACCTACGATTGTTTCGTGGGCACGACCAATGATCTCCACTATTGCGCCTTCGCGCCGTCCGCGACGATCAAGACCGGCTACGCGAGCCAGGCAGCGGTCGCCATCGAATACCAGACGCATCTGCGCCGGGCTCAGGAACAGGTCGTCGCTGCGGTCATCGGGAATCAGAAAGCCAAAGCCGTCGCGATGGCCGCTAACGCGACCGCAAACCAGGTCCAGCTTGTCTACCGGGGCATAGGTGCCACGCCGGGTATAGATAAGCTGGCCGTCACGCTCCATTGCACGCAAACGGCGGCGCAGAGCTTCAATGTCATCTTCGGAGGACAATCCGAACTCTTCCACCAGCTGCTCACGCGCCGCTGGCGAGCCGCGCTCGCTCAGGTGCTGGAGGATCAATTCGCGACTAGGGATGGGGTTTTCGTACTTTTCCGCTTCACGTGCGGCCTCGGGATCGAGGGATTGCCAATCGGCCATTAAGAGATGTCACCTTTCATTCATTTATAGAGGCAGAACGCCCTATATCTATTGAAGCGCGAAACGCCGTCCGACGGCAGCTTTCGCACAAATTATTTTTCCTGGACGGGGCTTTACAAGGCATAACCTCGCCCGTATAGTTCGCGCCCACAATGTCTGGTAGACGTTGTAACACGGAAACGATGAAGTATCATCGTTTGCAGTGCCCAGGTGGCGGAATTGGTAGACGCACTAGGTTCAGGTCCTAGCGGTGGCAACACCGTGGAAGTTCGAGTCTTCTCCTGGGCACCATTTATCCGATGAGACATTTGCAACAGCAAGCGCCTCATAGACACGAGGTTTGTCGGCCTCGACCAGCAATCGACAGAAGTCGGTGAGCAATCATCGCAAT
>TARA_R100000541_G_scaffold59090_1_pt1 | contig 44249 bp, 30 predicted proteins | sample TARA_R100000541 | Tara Oceans TARA_R100000541 (sample SAMEA2621416) | marine metagenome | biome: marine biome (ENVO:00000447); feature: surface water layer (ENVO:00002042); material: "saline water (ENVO:00002010), including plankton (ENVO:xxxxxxxx)" | depth 5 m | reverse complement strand
GTAGAAGTTACGCAGCTCGACGGTGGCCTTGCTGTCATCGAGAAACGCGGCGGATGCCATGGTTGAGGTACCTAGCGCAGACGCTGCCAGGCTGCTGAAGAGGAAGAAACGGCTCAGGGGTTTCAATTGCATGATCATCTCTCTTGTTATTGTCTTCGTTAGTGCAGCTGATGGACCCGACCTCGCTCCTGTCGAGCCTCATTTACCGTCAGAGCGGTAAATCTCTTTACTGCCGCTCAATTCGCGACAGCCTTGGGCACCCGGCCCAGCAAATAGAATTCGTCGTTGGGCGGTGTTCTCGCCATCGACACCAGACGATTGGAAAGACCGAACAGCGCGGCAATCGCGCCAATGTCCCAAATGTCGTTCAGAGTGAAGCCCATCTTTTCCAGTCGCGCCTGCCACGCGTCATCCAGCACGCCACGCTCAGCGGCGAGATGCAGCGCAAAATCGAGCATAGCCCGCTGACGCTCACTGATTGTCGCGGTGCGGTAATTGACCGATATCTGGTCGGCGAGCAACGGATCCTTGGCGAGAATTCTCAGAATCGCGCCGTGCGCCACGACGCAGTACAGACAGCCGTGATCGGCACTAACCGCCACGACGATCATCTCCTTCTCGGCTTTGGTCAGGCTGTCACCTTCCCTTTCCATCAAAGCATCGTGGTAGTTAAAGAAGGCACGAAATTCATCGGGTCGATGAGCCAACATAAGAAAAACATTAGGCACAAAGCCTGCTTTTTCCTGCACGGCGACAATCCGCTCGCGGATATCTGCCGGTAGCGCGTCCAGGTCATCGACCAGTGGAAAACGACTGATGGCTTGAGTCATATGGCGCTCCGAATAGATACAGGGATGAACTACCGGCCGACCTCTGCCGACCGGATAACCGTTCTAGTCGGCAAGCCCCAGCTCGGCGACGCTCACCTCACGCATGCGAAATTTCTGCACCTTGCCGCTGATCGTCATTGGAAACTCTTCCACGAACTTGATGTGCCTGGGCGTTTTGAAGTGCGCGATGCGGCCTTTGCAGAAACCGCGCAGATCATCAGCACTGGCCTCATGCCCCGGATGCAGTTTGACCCAGGCAACGATCTCTTCACCGTAGGTCTTGTCAGGCACGCCGATCACCTGCACGTCTGCGACGGCCGGATGGGTAAACAGGAATTCCTCGACTTCCCGCGGATAAACGTTCTCACCGCCGCGAATAATCATGTCCTTGTTACGTCCGACGATCTTGATATAGCCCTCGTCGTCCATGATTGCCAGGTCGCCGGTATGCATCCACCGCGCCCCATCAATCGCGCCGGCGGTAGCCTCCGGATTGTTCCAGTAGCCGAGCATCACGCTGTAGCCGCGTGTGCACAGCTCGCCGATCTGCCCGCGCGGAACGATGCGGTTGTGCTCGTCGACAACCTTGCTTTCCAGATGCGGCTGGGTACGCCCAACGCTGGTGACGCGGCGATCGAGGTCATCATCCGGGCCGGTTTGAGTCGAGACAGGACTGGTTTCGGTCATGCCATAGGCAATCTGCATCTCGGCAAGGTGCATATCGTCGATGACACGCTTCATGACTTCGATCGGGCAGGTGGAACCGGCCATGATTCCGGTACGCAGGTTGCTCAGATCCAGCGACTGCCGCTCCGGGTGATCAAGCATGGCGATGAACATGGTCGGCACGCCGTACATGCCGGTAGCCTTTTCTTCGGCCGCTGCCTGCAGCGCCGCAAGCGGTTCGAACGCGGCACTTGGATAGACCATCGTGGTGCCGTGGGTGACGCAACCCAGATTGCCCATGACCATGCCAAAGCAGTGATAAAGCGGGACCGGAATCACCAGCCGGTCATGCTCGCTGAGTTTGAGGCTCTCACCGACCATGTAACCGTTATTGAGGATGTTGTAATGACTGAGCGTGGCGCCCTTGGGGAAGCCTGTGGTGCCGGAGGTGTACTGAATATTGATCGGGTCGTCGAACTGCAGCTGCTCGCCGCACTGGCGCAGTTGTTCCGGGCCTACGTTATCAGCCATGTCCATCAGACCCTTCCACAGCAACATGCCATCTACCGGTTTGTCGCACAGGCTGATGACGCCGCGTAGCTCCGGCAGCATATGGCTCTGCAGCGCGCCGATAGCGGAGCGCTCCAGCTCCGGCAGCAGCTCATGGAGCATCGCGTGATAGTCGGAAGTCTTGAACGCATCTGCGCAGATCAGCCAACGGCAGCCGGACTGCTTCAGCGCGTATTCGAGTTCGTTCAGGCGATAGGCCGGGTTGATGTTCACCAGCACCACGCCCACCTTGGCGGTTGCAAACTGAGTGATGCACCACTGCGCATTGTTGGGCGACCAGATGCCAACCCGCTCGCCAGGCTTAAGGCCGAGCGCCAGCAAGCCTCGTGCGCAACGGTCCACTTCATCGGCCAGCTGTGCCCAGGTGTAACGCAGGTTCTGGTGACGAACGACCAAGGCCTCACGGTCGGAGAACCGCTCGACAGCCCGGTCGAACGCCGCACCGATGGTCATCGGCAACAGGGGTTTGGTCTGCGGTCCGCAGGTGTAGCTCGGAAGACTCATGTCGAAATTCCTCAGTCTTATGTTTGTTATGAGGCCTTACTGCCACGACGGCTGCAGTTGACAGTCATTCGGGACGTCGTTACGTTAACGTAAAGGTAACAGCGTGACAACCCACCGCACCCTACGCCTAAAGTCGGTATGGAAGCGGGACAAACGACAGGCTGAACCACAGGTGAAAACCGGCTCCTACTCCCTTCGGCGGCCGGATGAGAACAACTACAAGACAGACAGGTGGCACATGAACTATTCAGGCCTCAACTTCGCTCTCGGTGAAACCGTGGACATGCTCCGCGACCAGACCCGCGGTTTCGTTGCGAATGAACTGGCGCCCCGCGCCGAAGCCATCGACCGTGACAACCTCTTCCCCAGTGACATGTGGCGCAAGTTCGGCGACATGGGCCTGCTCGGTATCACCATAGACGAGGAATACGGCGGCGCTGGCATGGGTTACCTGGCGCATGTCATCGCCATCGAGGAGATCAGCCGCGGTTCAGCGTCGGTGGGCCTGTCCTACGGCGCGCATTCCAACCTCTGCGTCAACCAGATCAACCGCAACGGCACACCAGAGCAGAAGGCGAAGTACCTGCCCAAGCTGATTTCCGGTGAGCATGTCGGCGCACTGGCCATGAGCGAGCCCAACGCCGGCTCCGACGTGGTCTCGATGAAGCTGCGCGCCGACAAGAAAGGCGACCGCTACGTACTCAACGGCAGCAAGACCTGGATCACCAATGGTCCGGATGCCAACACCTACGTGATCTACGCCAAGACCGACCTCGACAAGGGCGCCCATGGCATCACGGCATTCATCGTCGAGCGCGACTGGAAGGGGTTCTCACGCGGTAGCAAGTTCGACAAGCTCGGCATGCGCGGCTCCAACACCTGCGAACTGTTCTTCGATGACGTCGAGGTGCCGGAAGAGAACGTGCTCGGCGCCGAAAATGGCGGGGTCAAAGTACTGATGAGCGGCCTGGACTATGAGCGAGTGGTGCTGGCCGGCGGCCCGGTCGGGATCATGCAGGCCTGCCTGGATGTCGTGGTGCCTTACATCCACGACCGCAAACAATTCGGCCAGAGCATCGGCGAATTCCAGTTCATCCAGGGCAAGGTGGCCGACATGTACACCCAGCTCAACGCCAGCCGCGCCTACCTCTACACCGTCGCGCAGGCTTGCGACCGCGGCGAAACCACCCGTAAAGATGCTGCCGGCGTGATCCTCTACACCGCCGAAGCGGCCACGCAAATGGCGCTGCAGGCTATCCAGATTCTCGGCGGCAACGGCTATATCAACGAATTCCCCACCGGCCGCCTGCTGCGAGATGCCAAGCTCTACGAAATTGGCGCTGGCACCAGCGAGATCCGTCGGATGCTGATCGGCCGCGAGTTGTTCAACGAAACCAAATAAAAGGGTTGGAGGCGCACTCAGTAGGGTGGGCTTTAGCCCACCTTCCCCTGTCACGGCGGTGGGCTAAAGCGGAACGTTGCCCGGCCCACCCTACGCGACCGAGCGCATCCACCCCGCGGATTGAACCGGAGCCGAACATGGCCATCCTGAACACCCAGATCAACACCCGCTCGCCCGAATTCGCCGCCAACCGCGACGCCATGCTCGAGCAGGTGGAAAGCCTCCGCACGCTGCTCGGCAAGGTCAGCGAAGGCGGTGGTGAGAAGTCCCAACAGCGCCATGTCGCTCGCGGCAAGCTGCTGGTGCGTGACCGCATCAACGCCCTCCTCGACCCTGGCTCGGCCTTTCTCGAGGTCGCGCCACTGGCCGCCCACGAGGTGTATGGCGAGGACGTCGCTGCCGCCGGCGTGGTTGCCGGTATCGGTCGAGTCGAGGGCGTCGAATGCATGATCATTGCAAACGACGCCACGGTAAAAGGCGGCAGCTACTACCCGCTCACCGTTAAAAAGCACCTCCGTGCTCAAGCCATCGCCCAGCAGAATCGCTTGCCATGCATCTACCTGGTGGATTCCGGGGGTGCCAACCTGCCGCGCCAGGATGAAGTATTCCCTGACCGCGAACACTTCGGCCGAATTTTCTTCAACCAGGCCAACATGAGCGCCGTGGGCATTCCGCAGATTGCCGTGGTGATGGGCTCCTGTACCGCAGGTGGCGCTTATGTACCAGCGATGGCCGACGAAACCATCATGGTGCGCAACCAGGCGACCATCTTCCTCGCCGGCCCGCCGCTGGTGAAAGCGGCGACCGGGGAAGTGGTGACTGCTGAAGATCTGGGCGGTGCCGATGTGCACTGCAAAACCTCCGGCGTGGCCGACCACTATGCCGAGAGCGATGAGCACGCGCTGGCCATTGCCCGGCGCTGCGTCGCCAACCTCAACTGGAAAAAGCTTGGCCAAGTGCAGCCGCGCCAACCGCGTGCGCCGCTGTATGCCGCGGACGAGCTTTATGGCGTGATCCCCGCACAATCCAAGCAGCCCTATGACGTGCGCGAAGTCATCGCGCGGCTGGTCGATGGCAGCGAATTCGACGAGTTCAAGGCGCTGTTCGGGACCACACTGGTCTGCGGCTTTGCCACGCTGCACGGCTACCCGATCGCGATCCTGGCGAACAACGGCATTCTGTTCGCCGAAGCCGCTCAGAAAGGTGCGCACTTTATCGAACTGGCCTGCCAGCGCGGCATCCCGCTGCTGTTCTTGCAGAACATCACAGGATTCATGGTTGGCCAGAAATACGAAACCGGCGGCATTGCCAAGCACGGCGCCAAGCTGGTCACTGCGGTCGCCTGCGCCCAGGTGCCGAAATTCACCGTGGTCATCGGCGGCAGCTTCGGTGCCGGCAACTACGGCATGTGCGGCCGAGCCTACGACCCGCGCTTCCTGTGGATGTGGCCCAACGCCCGTATCGGCGTGATGGGTGGCGAGCAGGCTGCCGGGGTATTGGTGCAGGTGAAGCGAGAGCAGGCCGAGCGCAGCGGACAGACCTTTTCGGAGCAAGACGAGGCGCAACTCAAACAGCCGATCCTCGAGCAATACGAGCACCAAGGGCACCCCTACTACTCCAGCGCTCGACTGTGGGATGACGGTGTTATTGATCCGGCGCAGACGCGCGACCTGCTGGGCCTGGCAATCTCGGCGAGTCTCAACGCACCGATTGAACCGACCCGGTTCGGCGTATTCCGGATGTAAGGCCCGCGACAGAGCGCAGTACTGACCGCTGGCTGGCTCGTATAGGAGAAGCAGATGACCGATTTCCAGACCATCGAATTGAACAAAGACGCGCGCGGCTTCGCCACCCTGTGGCTCAACCGACCGGAAAAGAACAACGCCTTCAACGCCGAAATGATCCGCGAGCTGGTACAGGCAATCGACACGGTGCAGGCGGACAAGAGCTTGCGATTCCTGCTGCTTCGCGGCCGCGGCAAGCATTTTTCGGCCGGGGCGGATCTGGCCTGGATGCAACAGTCGGCGAAGCTGGATTTCGATGCCAACCTTACCGACGCCCGCGAACTGGCCGAACTGATGTACAGCCTCTACCACCTCAAACTGCCGACGTTGGCGGTGGTGCAAGGCGCAGCCTTCGGCGGTGCGGTCGGACTGGTGGCCTGCTGCGACATGGCCATCGGTGCGCACGACGCGCTGTTTTCCCTCTCCGAAGTGCGCATCGGTCTAGCACCCGCGGTGATCAGCCCCTTCGTGGTCAAGGCCATGGGCGAACGCGCCACACGCCGCTACGCCATGACGGGCGAACGCTTCAGTGGCGAGCGCGCCCGCGACCTCGGCCTGTTGTCCGACACCTACGCCGCCGCCGAACTAGATGATGCCTTGCACGGCTGGCTCGACAACCTGTTGCTCAACAGCCCGCAGGCCATGCGAGCCAGCAAGGATCTCTTACGCGAAGCCGCCAGCATCTCGCTGAGCCCGGCGCTGCGTCGCTACACCGAAAATGCCATTGCGCGCATACGGGTCAGCCCCGAAGGACAGGAAGGCCTCAACGCCTTTCTGGAGAAGCGCAAACCCAATTGGACGCAGGAGCCAGAACAATGATAACTACCCTGCTGGTCGCAAACCGGGGCGAAATCGCCTGCCGCGTGATGCGTACCGCCAAGGCCATGGGCCTCACCACCGTAGCTGTGCACAGCGCCATCGACCGTGATGCCCGGCATGCCCGCGAAGCCGACATTCGCGTTGACCTCGGCGGCGCCAAGCCGGCCGACAGTTACCTGCTGATCGACAAGCTAATCGCCGCCGCCAAGGCCAGCGGCGCGCAGGCGATCCATCCGGGCTACGGCTTCCTTTCCGAGAATGCCGATTTCGCTCGCGCCATCGAGGATGCCGGCCTGATATTCCTTGGCCCGCCTGCCTCGGCGATCGATGCCATGGGCAGCAAATCGGCGGCCAAGGCACTGATGGAAAAGGCCGGCGTGCCACTGGTGCCCGGCTATCACGGCGAAGCCCAGGACGTGGAAACCTTCCGCATCGCTGCAGAAAAGATTGGCTACCCGGTATTGCTCAAGGCCACTGCAGGCGGTGGCGGCAAAGGCATGAAGGTGGTCGAGCGCGAGGCTGATCTGGCCGAGGCGCTGCAATCGGCCCAGCGCGAGGCGCAGTCGTCGTTTGGCGACTCGCGCATGCTGGTCGAGAAATACGTCCTCAAGCCGCGTCACGTCGAGATCCAGGTGTTCGCCGATCAGCATGGCAACTGCCTCTACCTCAATGAGCGCGATTGTTCGATCCAGCGCCGGCACCAGAAGGTCGTCGAGGAAGCGCCCGCCCCGGGCCTCTCCGCTGAGCTGCGCCGGGCCATGGGCGAAGCCGCGGTCAAGGCTGCGCAGGCCATCGGCTACGTCGGCGCCGGGACGGTCGAGTTCCTGCTCGATGCCCGTGGCGAGTTCTTCTTCATGGAAATGAACACCCGCCTGCAGGTCGAGCACCCGGTCACCGAGGCCATCACCGGACTCGATCTGGTGGCCTGGCAGATCCGCGTAGCCCGTGGCGAACCGCTGCCAATCACCCAGGATCAGGTACCGCTCACAGGCCACGCCATCGAAGTGCGGCTGTATGCCGAAGATCCGGACAACGACTTCCTGCCGGCCACCGGTACGCTCGACCTCTACCGCGAATCGGCCGCAGGGCCTGGGCGTCGGGTCGACAGCGGCGTGACAGAAGGAGACACCGTTTCGCCGTTCTACGACCCGATGCTCGGCAAACTCATCGCCTGGGGTGAAAACCGTGAAGAAGCGCGCCTGCGTTTGCTGGCGATGCTGGATGAGACCTGCGTTGGCGGCGTGCGCACCAACCTTGCTTTTCTGCGTCGCGTAATTGGGCATCCGGCTTTCGCAGCGGCAGAGCTGGACACCGGCTTCATCCCGCGCCACGAAACCGAGCTGATGCGCGCACCCGGCGAACTGCCCGACGCGTTCTGGCAGCTGGCCGCCGGGCTGTTCGTGCAGACCGAGCCAGCGAAAATTCGTGAGGACGACCTTCATTCGCCTTGGGCAAAGCGCGATGGCCTGCGCTTCGGTATGCCGGAGCGGATCGGCGTGCACCTGCAATGCAACGGTGAAAGCCGACTGGTGCGCATCGATACTGCCACCGCCAGAAGCGAGTTGGCTGCCTCGCAAGCCAGCCGTCAGCCAAAGACCATCCGCAAGGACGAAACGCTTTACCTTGAATGGAATGGCGAGTTGCAGGCGGTCACCGCGTTCGATCCCATCGCTGAAGTCGAGGCCAGCCACCAACATCACGGCGGCCTCACCGCCCCCATGAATGGCAGCATTGTTCGCGTACTGGTCGAGGCCGGGCAGACCGTCGAGGCCGGCACCACACTGGTCGTGCTGGAAGCGATGAAGATGGAGCACAGCATCCGAGCCGCCGAAGCGGGCGTGGTGAAAGCCGTCTACTGCACTGAAGGCGAGATGATCAGTGAAGGCACCACTTTGGTAGAGCTTGAGTGATGAAAGCCGCCGCAGGCCGGGCAATCGGGCAGGCTCTGCCGGCCTCGCCAGGCGCTGGCGGCGTAGGACCGACCGCTCAGAACGGCAGTTGTAGAAGCGAGCCTGCTTGCGAAGGCAGCTACCCGAGAGGTCGCCGCTCTCGCGGACGAGCAATAAATCGCCCTTCACGCTCCGGGAGCTGCGCAGTCACTGCGCAGCGGCTACATCCGGAAACGACTCACCAGTCCATTCAGATCCACCGCCAGGCGCGACAGCTCCTGAGTCGCCACACTGGTCTGCTGGGCGCCAGCAGAGGTTTGCACCGAGAGATCACGAATGCTGACAAGGTTACGATCTATCTCACGGGCGACCTGCGCCTGCTCCTCCGACGCACTGGCGATGACCAGGTTGCGCTCGTTGATTCCGGCGACCGTCTCGGCAATCCGCACCAGGGCAACGCCAGCCGCTTCAGCCTTGTCCAGGGTGGTCTGCGCGCGCGAGGCGCCTTGTTGCAGCGCTTCGACTGTCAGCCCGGTGCCTTGCTGAATGCTGCCAAGCATCGACTCGATTTCTCGGGTCGACTCACCGGTACGTTTCGCCAACGCTCGCACCTCATCCGCCACCACCGCGAAGCCGCGGCCAGCGTCTCCGGCTCGCGCCGCCTCGATGGCAGCGTTCAGGGCCAGCAGGTTGGTCTGCTCGGCCACCGCGCGGATCACATCCAGCACACGGGTGATGTTGTGGGTCTGATCGGCCAACTCACCGGCACGGGCCGAGGCGCTGACAACATCAGCCGCCAAAGCCTGTATCGATGCAATGGCGTCTTCGAGCTGCATACGTCCCTGTTGAGCCGACTCGCTGGAAGCCCGCGACGCCTCGGAGGTGGAAACGGCATTGCTGGCCACCTCTTCGACCGCACAAGTCATCTCATTCACTGCCGTGGCGGCCTGCTCTATCTGATCGTTCTGCCGCTGCAAGCCCTCGGTGCTGTCCAGCATGACAGCGCTCATTTCTTCGGCCGAAGCCGTCAGCACTTGGGCCGAATCGTTGATCTGCCCGATGATGCTACGCAGGTTGGCTTGCATCTCGCTCAGCGAGGTCAGCAGCTCAGTGGCTTCGTCGTTGCCATTAACATGAACTTCATGGGTGAGGTCGCCTTTGGCAATCTGATTCGAAACGGCGACAGCGCGACGCATGGGCCGCACGATGCTGGCGGTCAACAGCAGCGCCAGCGCAACGGTCGATACCAACGCAACCAGGATCACCGAGGCGATCACCCTCTGCGCGTTCCGATAAACGGACGTGGCCGCCTCGACAGCATGATGGGCGCCCTCCTCGTTAAACGACCGGAGTTCCAACAAAGCCTGTTCGAGCTGGTGGCTAAGCTCGCTAACCCGCGCGTTCACCGCGGCAGCCCTGTCCTCGCTCGGGTTGGCGGCAAGCACGCGCTGGCGATCCTGAAGCGCTTGGGGATAGCTGGCGTATACATTCTTGACGACACCGAACACGCGAGCCTCATCAGGATTGGATATGTGCTCCTCGTAACGAGCCATCAGCTGGCTGAGCTTGGTCATTGCTGCAGCGATCTGCTCGTCGCTCTTGCGAAGCGTTTCGGCGTCTTGGAAGGCCAACTGCCGCATGGATTCGATCCGCACGTGAGCAAGATTCAGCGCCATATCGTCAGCGGCCGCCTGGCTTGGCATCCAATCGGAGTCGATCTCGCTGCCCGCGGCACGTATCGCGGCCATCTGCATCAGGCTGAACAACCCAAGCGCGGCCAGCAGCACGGCTACAAGCGCAAAGAACAGCAGCGTCCGATGGGAGATTTTCAATTTGCGTAGCATGGCGGTTCTCAAACGTGGTGGCGCCAGCAAGAGGCGGGGCTTCCAGTTTTATCTGCCATGCTGTTGATAACTTGAGCCGCAGAGTCTTGCTATGACCTGCCGGTCATCGGCTTTCACCGCACGCCGCTCGAACTTGTTCATGAGGACAATTAATGACTCCAACCACTGAAATGCCACGTCGGGTACGCCTTGTGGAAGTCGGCCCCCGCGACGGCCTGCAGAACGAAAAGCAGCCCATCAGCGTTGCAGACAAGGTTCGCCTGGTCGACGACCTCACCAGCGCGGGGCTGCACTATGTCGAGGTGGGCAGTTTCGTCTCGCCCAAGTGGGTGCCACAAATGGCGGGTTCTGCCGATGTGTTCGCGCAGATCAAGCAGAAGCCCGGCGTCACCTACGCCGCGCTGACGCCCAATATGAAAGGACTCGAAGCAGCCATCGAAGCCGGCGTCAGTGAAGTGGCTGTGTTTGGCGCCGCCTCGGAAGCCTTCTCGCAAAAGAACATCAACTGCTCCATCGACGAAAGCCTGGCGCGCTTCGCCCCGCTGATGATTGCAGCGCGCGAGAACGGCATTCAGGTACGCGGCTACGTCTCTTGCGTGTTGGGCTGCCCTTACGAAGGCGAAGTAGACCCCAAGCGCGTCGCGCATGTGGCGCACGAGCTGTTCGCCATGGGCTGCTATGAGGTTTCGCTGGGCGACACCATCGGTGCCGGCACACCGGGCAAAACCCGTCAGCTGATCGAGGCGGTCAGTCGCGAGGTTCCGCGTGACAAGCTCGCCGGTCACTTTCACGACACCTATGGTCAGGCGCTGGCGAACATCTACGCCAGCCTGCTGGAAGGCGTCGGCACCTTCGACAGTTCGGTCGCAGGCCTCGGCGGCTGCCCCTATGCCAAAGGCGCCAGCGGCAATGTGGCCAGTGAAGACGTGCTCTACATGCTCGACGGCCTGGGCATCCAGACCGGCATCGACCTGAACGCGCTGATCGCGGCCGGTCAGCGCATCAGCGATGTGCTGGGTCGTCCCAACGGATCACGCGTCGCGCGGGCCCGACTGAGCGCTGAGTAACCCGAGTCTGTAGCCAACCTCAGATAACAAGAGGCATTTCATGAACAAGATCTATCCCAACGCCAAGCAGGCGCTCGACGGCCTGGTCGAGGACGGCATGACGCTCGCCGTTGGCGGTTTTGGCCTGTGCGGTATTCCCGAGGCACTGATCGAGGCACTGCGTGACACGGGCAGGAAAGACCTCACCGTGATCAGCAACAACGCCGGCGTCGACGGCTTTGGCCTCGGTCTGCTGCTCGAAACGCGCCAGGTGCGCAAGATGATTTCCTCCTACGTCGGTGAGAACAAAGAGTTCGAGCGCCAGTACCTGGCTGGCGAACTGGAGCTCGAATTCACCCCGCAAGGCACCCTGGCGGAGAAACTGCGCGCCGCGGGCTCCGGCATACCCGCGTTCTATACCCGTACCGGTTACGGCACGCTGATCGCCGAAGGCAAGGAAACCCGCCAGTTCAATGGCGAGTGGTACGTGATGGAGGAGTCGCTGCCCACCGACGTATCGCTGATCAAGGCTTACAAGGCGGACAAGGCCGGCAACCTGGTTTTCAACAAGACCGCGCGCAACTTCAACCCGCTGGCGGCCATGGCAGGCAAGGTCTGCGTGGTCGAGGTTGATCATCTGGTGGAAACCGGAGAACTGGACGCCGACCAGATCCACCTGCCGGGCATCTACGTGCAGCGCATCATCCATAACCCGAACGCCGAGAAACGCATCGAAAAACGTACGGTGAGGAGCTGATCATGGCCTGGACACGCGAACAGATGGCGCAACGCGCCGCGCAGGAGCTGCAGGACGGTTTCTACGTCAACCTGGGCATCGGCTTGCCGACTCTCGTCGCCAACTACATTCCCGAAGGGATGGACGTCTGGCTGCAGAGTGAGAATGGCCTGCTCGGCATCGGCCCCTTCCCTACCGAAGACGAGATCGACCCGGACCTGATCAATGCCGGCAAGCAGACCGTCACCGCCCTCCCCGGCAGCGCCTTCTTCGACAATGCGATGAGTTTCGGCATGATCCGCGGCGGCCATATCAATCTGGCCATCCTTGGCGCCATGCAGGTCTCGGAGAAAGGCGACCTGGCGAACTGGATGATCCCCGGCAAGATGGTCAAGGGCATGGGCGGTGCGATGGATCTGGTGGCTGGGGTCAAGCGCGTGGTCGTCTTGATGGAACACACCGCCAAGGGCGCGCATAAGATCATCAAGCAGTGCGACCTGCCACTGACCGGCGTCGGTGTAGTCAACCGGATCATTACCGATCTGGGCGTGCTTGACGTGACCGAGCAAGGCCTGAAGCTGGTAGAGCTGGCCGACGGGGTGAGCTTCGAGGAGCTGCAAGACGCCACCGGATGTTCGATCCAGCAGTGAGTGGCGCGATATGGCCCGACGCCACTGTGCACCGGGCCAACGCAGCGTGTAGCCTTGACTCGCTTTCAAACCGTAGTAAACGCGCCCGGCTCCCCGTGAGCCGTGGGTGGATAGGCAGAACTGGATACCTTCATGGCAAAGCAGACGTACAGCATTTCCGATTTGGCTAACGAGCTCGATATCACCACCCGCGCCATACGCTTCTATGAAGAACAAGGCATGCTCTCGCCGAAGCGGCGCGGCCAGGAGCGTATCTACACCCCCAAGGACCGTGTCGCCCTGAAGCTCATCCTGCGTGGCAAGCGCATCGGCTTCTCGCTCGCCGAATGCAAAACCCTGATCGAACTCTACGACCCCAAGGCCGGCAACCAGAAACAGCTGAACATCATGCTTGGCATGATTGCCGAACGCCGCCAGCAGCTCGAACAGCAATTGCTTGATATTCAGCAAATGCAGCTGGAACTCGATACCGCCGAAGAACGTTGCCTCACCGCGCTGAAGGCGACCGTGGAAAAGGACGTGGGCTGAGTCCGGCCCGCGCTTTCGCTAAAAGCACCCTGGAGGGAAAGATCTCAGCACCCCTGACGTCATGCTTGCTGCCGGATTGAGCGTTCGGGTCCAGATAAATAGACATCAGTCCAGAGGTTTGGACAGCCGTTAGGTCGGCCCGGATGAGTGTCCGGCCAGTTGGACACATGCAAAATTGGCTGAACGCCGAAAAGCCTCTGGCCCGTGGGTTATCAGGTTTTCCCACAGTCAGGCACAGAACCTGCTAAGTAATACAGGCAAGACGCCAGAACACCTGGCGGGACGAAAAATCAGTGCTGCCTCGTCTCGCTTTCCGGCCAACAGAACGCCGGCCCGCGCCTCTGGTTACCAAAACAAAAAAAAGAAGGAAACCTGCAATGTCGATATCCAAAAAGCTGTCCCGACTCGCCTGCGCCATCGGTGCTACCACCCTTCTCAGCGCCAGCCTGATCAGCGCTGACGTCATGGCTGCCGAGAAGATTCGCTGGCAAGTGCCCCTGGCCTTCCCCTCTCACCTGGTCGGTCTGACCACACCCATCAAGCATCTCTCAGAGTCCCTCAAAGCCATTTCTGGCGGTGATATCCAGCTGCGCTACTACGAGCCTGGGGAACTGGTGCCACCCTTCGAAATCATGGATGCAGTCAGCAACGGCAAGTACCCCGCTGGCTACACCTGGATCGGCTACGACCAGGGCACCATTGCCTCACTACCCCTGTACTCCGGCGCACCCTTCAACATGGAGCCGCCGGCCTATCTGGCCTGGTACTACGAGGGTGATGGCAAGAAGCTGCTTGAAGAGATTTATGCCGAGCGCAACATTCACCCGATGCTCTGCAGCATCATCGGTCCTGAGGGTGCGGGTTGGTTTGCCCAGCCAATCGAGAAGCTGGAAGACTTCGATGGCCTGCGCATCCGCTTTGCCGGCATCGGCGGCAAGGTACTGGAGAAGCTCGGCGCCTCGGTCACCATGATCCCCGGCGGCGAGATCTATCAGGCGCTGGAGCGCAAGACCATCGACGCCACCGAGTTCTCGCAGCCAGCAATCGACAAGATGCTGGGCCTCGATCAGATCATCAAGAACTACATCATGCCGGGCTGGCACCAGACGCTGACCACTTCACACCTGCTGGTCAACAAGGACGTCTGGGACAAGCTTGAGCCACAGAGCCGCGCGTTGATCGAGATGGGTTGCGAGTCGGCCACGCTCAAAGGCTTTGCCGAGAGCGAGTGGGCCCAGCCGACCGCCTTGCGCGAGTACGAAAAGCAAGGCGTGAAGGCCCAGGTGCTGCCTGAAGAAGTACTGCGTGAGCTGGAGCGCGTAACCAACGAAGTGCTCGACGAAATCGCCGCCAAGGACGAAATGTTTAACCGGGTTCTGAGCAGCCAGCGCGACTTCATGAAGCATCACTCGATCTGGCACGGCAAAGGCTACTTGCCGCGCGATTACTACCAGTACGAGTGATCCACTCAGCAAAGCCTAGTACCCGCTAGGGTTGGCCTTTCATCAACGTTTGGATCCTGCTGTGCTGAGGTCTCTGCGGTCGGTCGGCAACTGCCGAAGCGCAGTAACGCAGTCTTAGCACAGCAGGTGAAGAATCTTGCCGACCTGACAGGTCTCTAGCGCACGGTTCGCGCCGTGCTTTCTCCTGGTTCGGATCTCCGAGGTGGCCGTGTCCGCTCATCCCGTTTCCCCTAATGACGCAGTGCCTGCCGCTCAAGCGGATGCATTGCCTCACAACAAACTGTCCTGGTGGCTGGACAAGGCGCTGGTTGCCATCGGCGAAGCCAGCGCATGGATCTGGCTGCTGGTCCTGGCGGTGGTGCTGACCAACGTGTTCAGCCGCTTCGTGCTGTCTCGCGGCTCGATTGCATTGGAAGAATTGTCCTGGCATCTGTTCGGTGCCGCTTTGATGCTCGCCCTGGCCTATGCCGTGGTGCGTGACGACCATGTCCGCGTCGACGTGCTGCGCGAGAAATTCACGCTGCGCAGCCAGGCCATCATCGAACTGCTGGCGATCCTGATATTGGCATTGCCGATCGTGGTGTTGATGGTCGATGCGCTGGTGCCCTTCGCCTACCAAGCCTTCATCTATGACGAGCGCTCTCAGGCGCCAAGCGGGCTGCCGCACCGTTACATCTTCAAGAGCGTATTGCCCATCGGGCTGACGCTGGTTGCGCTGGCCTTGCTGTCACGGGCCACACGCTGCAGCACGCTGCTATTCAACTTTCCCCGGGCCTTTATAGCCCCGACGCATGACCGCGACCGCGGCCATTCGCAGCCCTGATGGAGTAGCCGTAATCATGGGTCTGGAAGAAATTCTCGTCATCAGCATGTTCGCCACCTTCATGGGGCTGCTGCTGCTTGGCTTCCCGGTCGCCTGGTCACTGGCCGGCATCGGGTTGTTGTTCGCGGTACTCGGGCACGTCATGGTCGAGCACTTCGATGCTGACCTCTGGTTCACCTGGGACGGCACCATCGGTGTGCTCGACGCACGCATCTACGGCATTGTCGCCAATGAGCTGATGGTTGCCCTGCCGCTTTTCATCTTCATGGGCATCATGCTCGACCGCTCCGGCATTGCCGAGCGGCTGATGCACAGCCTGGTCCGGGTGCTCGGTCCGTTGCGTGGTGGTTACGCCGTAACGGTCGTGCTGGTGGGCATTCTGCTGGCCGCTTCTACCGGTATCGTCGGCGCCTCGGTGGCCCTGCTCGGCATGCTCTCGATCGGGCCGATGCTGCAGGCCAAATACAACAAGAGCCTTGCCGTCGGCACCGCTTGTTCGGTCGGTACGCTGGGCATTCTGATTCCGCCTAGCATCATGCTGGTTCTGATGGCCGACCGACTCGGCACCTCCGAAGCCTCGGTGGGCAAGCTGTTCATGGGTGCTCTGGTACCCGGGATGATGCTGGCCCTGATGTACATCCTCTACATCGTGGTGGTGTCGTGGCTGAAGAAGGACTTTGCGCCTGCTCCTGCCAATCGCCAGAAGCTTGATGCCAAGGCGCTGATTGATGTGTTCTGGGCAGTGGTGCCGCCCTTCGTCCTGATTCTGGCCGTGCTCGGCTCGATCTTCTTCGGTATCGCTACAACGACGGAAGCGTCTGCGGTCGGTGCGTTTGGTGCGGTGCTGATGGCGGCCCTCAGCCGCAAGCTGAACATGGCGGTGTTGAAGGAAGCGCTCTACCAGACCAGCCGCACCTCGGCATTCATCTTCGGCATCTTTATCGGCGCCACGGTGTTCGCCGCAGTGTTGCGCGGCCTGGGCGGTGATGACGTGATCCGTGCCGCGCTCACGGGTTTGCCGTTCGGTCAAACCGGCGTGCTGCTAACCGTACTGTTCATCACCTTCCTGCTGGGCTTTTTCCTGGACTGGGTGGAAATCACGCTGATCATCCTGCCGCTGGTTGCGCCGGTACTGTTTTCCATGGGTGTTGACCCGCTCTGGTTCGCGGTGCTCTTCGCGCTGTGCCTGCAAACCTCATTCCTGACTCCGCCCGTGGGCTTCGCGCTGTTCTACATCAAGGGGGTCTGCCCTCCGGAGGTCACGACGCGGGACGTCTATCTCGGCGTTATGCCCTACATCCTGATTCAGCTGCTCGGCCTGGCCTTGGTGTTCTTCTTTGCGCCGTTGGCCACGTGGCTGCCCAACGAGGTGTACGGACTCTGAGCCCGGACCGGCTGCCTTGCCCACGGCAGCCGGCGCCTTCCATAATCGGCCGAACCTCACCGGACAGCTCGAACCCATGGCAATCGCCCGCAACGACCTTGACCTCAACGGCCTGACCATCGGCGTATCTCCCGAACGCTTTCGGGCGGTGGCCATGCCGCTGCTGTTCGACCACCTCAATGCTCAGTGCGAAGGCACCATCGCGGTCAATCGCCAGGCGCGTATCGTCTGGATCAATGACAAATACGCGGAAAAGATCGGCATCAGCGACCCGCGCAGTGTTCTCGGCAAGGAAATCGAAGAAGTGCTGCCCGCCAGCCGCTTGCGCGAAGTGGTGGAGAGCGGCCAGCCGAGCATGCTCGATCTGATGGCCTTCGGCAGCGAGCATTTTGTCGTGACGCGAATCCCGCTTCGGGACGAGGACGGCACCCTGGTCGGCGCCCTGGGTTTCGTGCTGTTCGACCGGGCCCGGCACCTGAAGCCTTTGATGTCCAAATTCACCACGCTGCAGACGCAGCTGGTCGCGACCCAGAACGAACTGGCCAAGGCTCGCCGGGCGCGCTACACGATTGCAGGCTTTATCGGCACCAGCCCAGCCGCCAGTGAAGTTAAGCGCCAGGCCCGCCGCGCTGCGCAGCTGGACGCCACCGTGCTGATCCGCGGCGAGACCGGCACCGGCAAGGAGCTGCTGGCTCAGGGCATTCATAATCTGTCGCCGCGTGCCAATGGGCCTTTCGTTGCCGTTAACGTCGCTGCGATTCCCGAGACGCTGGTCGAAGCCGAGCTGTTCGGCACCGCGCCTGGCGCCTTTACTGGTGCAGATCGCAAGGCGCGCATCGGCAAGTTCGAAGTGGCCAACGGCGGCACGCTTTTTCTCGACGAAATCGGCGATCTGCCGTTGGCCCTGCAAGCCAAGCTGTTGAGGGTGCTGCAGGAGCAGGAAATCGAGCCATTGGGCTCCAACCAGGTCAAGCCACTGAATGTGCGGGTGATCGCCGCCACGCATATCGATCTGGAAGCTAAGGTCGCCGCCGGCGAGTTTCGCGATGACCTCTACTATCGGCTCAACGTGCTGGCGCTGCAGGTGCCGCCGTTGCGCGAGCGTGCCGCTGACATACCTGCCGTGATCGAACATCTGCTCGATGACATTGCCAACCGCTCCGGGCAGGCTCCGATGGAACTTGCGCCGAGCGCCATTGCATTGCTCTGTAACCAGCCCTGGCGCGGCAACGTGCGCGAATTGGGCAACCTGCTGGAACGCGCACAGCTGAGCGCGGATGGCACACCGCTGGAAGCGCGCCATTTCCTGCCGCTGTTGGGCGCGAAGACTGCCGCCGCGCCGCAGGCTGCCTTCACCCCCAGTGAGCCGATGCTTGCTGAACCCACACCGGAACCCAACGCCCCATTGCAACTCCTCGCAGAGAGCATCGCCCAGGCCGAACGCCGCGCCTTGCAGACCGCCCTCCTCGCCTGCAAAGGCAACCGTCGCCGCGCAGCGGTCGAGCTGGGCATCTCCAGAGCAAGCCTGTACTCAAAGCTTCAGTTGCATGGCTTGAGCGAGCGCTGAAGTCACGCCGCAAGATCATCGAGACACGCCACGAACTCGTGAACAGGTCAAAGCGCCGCTGCACGCGGTCGGCTGCTTCGTCCCAAGCGGTCCAGAAAACTTGCCGCAGGGTGTGAGCGATCGAGTCTCTCCGTCCGCACCCTGCGACAGCTCAGCGGAACCGGTTGAACCCGTACCGCTGTGCCATGGCTTCTTCAGGCAACTACTGCGCGACCCAGCCGCCATCCATGTTCCAGGCGACACCACGCACCTGAATGGCGGCATCGCTGCACAGGAAAAGCGTCAATTCACCGAGTTGCTCGGGCGTCACGAAGTCCAGTGACGGCTGTTTCTCCATCAGCAACTCACGCGTTGCACGCTGGGGGTCCCCATGGGCTTTGGCAATGTTGTCGATCTGCTGCTGCACCAGAGGCGTCAGCACCCAACCGGGGCAGATGGCGTTGCAGGTTATTCCGGTAGTGGCGGTCTCCAGCGCGACACTTTTGGTCAATCCGACCAAGCCGTGCTTGGCCGCCACGTAGGCAGACTTCTGAGCCGAAGCCACCAGCCCGTGGGCCGAGGAAACGTTGATGATCCGCCCCCAGTTGCGCTGCCGCATGCCGGGCAAGGCCAGGCGGATGGTGTGAAAGGCCGAAGACAGATTGATGGCGATGATGCTGTTCCAACGCTCTGCCGGAAAGCTCTCGATCGGCGCAACGTGCTGGATACCCGCGTTGTTCACCAGCACGTCCAGGGTGCCGAATTCGCGTTCGGTCTCGGCGACCATTTCCGCAATCTGATCGGCGTCCGACACGTCAGCTGGGTGATGCAGGACGCGGGTGCCATACGCTGATACTTGCGCAACGGCGGCATCGACATCGCCAAAACCATTGAGCATCACATTCGCGCCCGCCTCCGCCAGCTTGCAAGCGATGCCGAGCCCTATTCCGCTGGTCGAGCCAGTTACGAGAGCCGATCGGCCGTTGAGTTTCATACTGGCCTCCGCAGGCGCACAGCGTCACCTAGGGCGGCGCGGGACATACCGCGCGTGCAATACACAGCATGGGCCATTAAGGGTAAGACGGAGACAGACGATACAAAGCAGACTGACGCGTCAGCAGGTTCGGGACGGGGCTTCATTGCAGGATTCCTTATTGTTCTGGCGCCATATTCGGCGGTCCGGTTCGCTGAAAGGCTCCAAGCGAACAGGCAAGACCCAGACAACGGAGCGAAAGCCGTGCCAATAGGTTGGATGAGCTATAAAAGCCTCAGGCGTCCCTGAAATCGCCACGTTGCAGGGCTTTTTAAAAGGTTCCGTGACTCAACGACAGCCGACCCGATGTCTAGGAATCTGTACATGCGTACCCTGGCATACATAGCGCAACGCCAGTGTCCGATTGGCTGGACGCCCTTGCGTTCAATGACGCCGAAGGGGTGAGGTGCTTTGTCTGATAGAGCCTGAGACAAGCAGAGCACCCGTGTTTGCCGCTTCGCCTTGGCTCAGTTGCGCCTGTGAAGGCGAGAATCCGGCCAGCTGCGGCCGGCCTGTTTACGCTGCACTCAGGAGGTACTCGATGAGCGTGCGCGCACAGGCGTGCATACCGTCATCGGTAATCAACTCGTAGCCATGCGTATTCTCCGTCGGGATAGCCAGGCAACCGGCTTGAGGCGAAGAGCCCGAGCTGAGCACTGCGCTGGCATCGGAGGCAAACCCGGGCATCAGCGCCGGTTGAGGGGTGTAGCCACAGCGGATGGCCGCGCCCAACAGATCATCGGAGACGGACTTGGTGTACAGGCCCTTCTCGTCCCCGGTCAGGATGATCGGGTCCGCGCACAACCGCGTGCCGTACTCTTGCGCGATGGGTCCCACTTCAATCGCGATGCACACCACGCCCGGCAGTGTTCGCGCCGCGTACTGCGCACCCGAGTTGGTTTCCTCTTCGTTGGTGGTCAACACGAAATACAGGTCCTGTTCGAGCTCGCCCTTGCGCTCAGCCAGCGCCTCGGCTGCGCGCAGGACGGCAACCACCGGCGCGCGGTCATCGAGGAAGTGGCCGGCAATGGCGTCGTGTACGCGAAATGGTCGACGCCAATGTTGACTCAGAACGACCCGAGTGCCCGGTCTTACGCCCATTTGCGCCAGCTCGTCTCTGGTTCGCCGGGTGATGACGTGTACATCGCGCCACTGCACATTGCCGCTGAGGATATCCATCGACTGGGTCGATTCGGCTGTCCCGTGCATGGTGCCAAACGACAGCACCCCCGGCAGATTTTGCGATTCGCCCATCACATCGACCGGACACATCCCGAAGTTCACCGGAAAGGCCCCACCCAGCGCAACGACGTGAAGCCGCCCATCGTCGCCGATGCGTTTGACCACCATGGCGATCTCATCCTGATGTGCCATGACCCGAATCGCTCGTGACTGCACCGTTTCTCGCGCCACGTTTGCTGCACGGATCACCCCGATCAGGTTGTTCGCCGCATCTACCCAGACCTCATCGCAGCTCGCTTCAAGTTCCGCGCGGCACACCGCCCGGACTTCCTCTTCCTGGCCGCCAGGCCCACGGGCCAGCAACAGTGATTCAAGCAGTGAAAAATCCGCCTCGACCGACATGCACCCTCCTGTTCTGTCCAGTTCTCGGTGTGACAGCAAGGCATCCGCAGGGTGCGGCAGTGGTTACGCGCGCTCCCGACGCGCAACCGGCGCTTGCTGAGCCATCAGCTCAGCGATCCAGTCGATGAAGACGCGCACCTTCAGGCTGACGTGCCGGTTCGGTGGGAAGGCGACATACAGCGGCATCGGCTCAAGGCGCCAGTCTTCAAACAATGGCACCAAGTCGCCGTTTTCCAGATGAGCGTGGGACAGGTAGTCAGGCAGCCATAACACACCCAATCCCGCCAGGCCGGCAGCCAGATAGGCGTTGCCGTCGTCCACAGAAAGCACGTAACGACCCATGACGCTGACGCGTTCGCCGTCGCGATGCATGGCGTAGGGAAAGACCTTCCCGGTGCGCGCCCACAAAAATCCCACGATGCGGTGATGCGTGTCCTCCAGCTCACGTGGATGGGACGGCGTTCCTGCTCGCTCGAGGTAGCTGGGTGCGGCATAGACCCCCAGCTGGAGGTCACCAATGTGCCGAGCCATGAGTGACAGGTCGGTGAGTTCACCCCCGCGCACCACGCAATCGACGTTCTCATTGATCAGATCCACCATCCGGTCGCTGACACCCAGGTCCAGCTGAATTTCCGGATACCTCGCATGAAAGGTGGGAAGCGCTGGTATCAGGATGGAACGCGCAAACGGGCTGGGCACGTCCACCCTGAGACGACCACGCGGCGATGTCGACGCACTGGACAGGCTGGTTTCGGCATCATCCAGATCCGCCAATAATCGCACCACGCGCTCGTAATACGCGGCGCCATCGGCGGTGACATTGACTTTGCGTGTCGTTCGGTTGAGCAGCTTCACGCGCAGCCGCGCTTCGAGCTGTTGCACCAGTTGGGTCACGCTGGTTTTGCTCAGGTGCAGTGTATCGGCAGCTTTGGTGAAGCTGCCGGTTTCGACCACTCGAGCAAAGGCCTGCATCGCGACAAAGCGGTCCATGTCGGCTCCGGGCGCTGAGATTGTTTGGAATTTGAGAACAGTGCTGAACAGGCTGGCGAGTTTATCCCTGCAACGGGCAGCTCTACAGTTTCCATCGAGATCAACCGACACAAGAGGCTCTTATGAACACACGTGACGTGGTTTTCCCTGCTGGGCGACAAGCACTTTATGAGCAGAACCGTTACTCGCCGGCCATTCGATCCAATGGAATGCTGTTCGTATCGGGCCAGGTCGGCAGCCGCGAGGACGGATCGCCGGAACCTGAACTCGAAGCTCAGGTAAGACTCGCTTTTGAGAACCTGAACGCGGTGCTCAAGGCTGCCAGTTGCACGTTTGACGATGTGGTTGACGTGACCGTCTTTATGGTCGACCCACAGGCCATTTTCGAGCGAGTCTGGAGCGTTGTGCCGGAATATTGGGGCAGCGCGCCGCACCCTACCGTGACGGCCGTTGGCGTGACCTGGCTGTATGGATTTCAGTTCGAAATCAAGGTGATCGCGAAGCTGCCCGAGTCATCTACCCACTGACGTCAGCCTTCAGACAGGCGCAAGCCGCCATCGTTAACGGTGCTTCCACCCGACAGGCTACCGAGTCATCAGCCCCTGAACCCTGGTGGTAAGCGTGTCGATGGCGAACGGCTTCGTCAGCACCTGCATCCCTGGCCCAAGCGTTTGATACCCAAGGGCTGCGCTCTCTGCGTAGCCGGTGATGAACAACGTTTTCAGATCGGCACGGACTTCCCGGCCCGCATCGGCCATCTGCCGTCCATTCATGCCGCCGGGTAAGCCGACGTCGGTGATGAGCAGATCGATGTTGACGTCCGATTGCAGCACCTTGAGGCCGCCGATGCTGTCGGCCGCTTCAATCAGCGTATAGCCAAGTTCGCCCAGGACATCCATGAGAAACAAGCGCACGGTGGGTTCGTCATCGACAATCAGAATGGTCCCCCTGGCTTCGCCGAGGACACTATCAGTGCACGCCGGGACAACTACTGACTCGCTCACATCCCCCCTATAGCGCGGCAGGAACAGCGACACCCGGGTACCGCGTCCCAGCTCTGAATCAATACGAACCTGGCCACCGGACTGATTGGCGAAGCCGTAGATCATCGACAGTCCCAGGCCTGTACCCTGGCCGATCGGCTTGGTCGTGAAAAAGGGTTCGAAGGCCTTGGTAATCACTGCAGGCGTCATGCCCGTTCCGGTGTCGGTAACGCTCAATGACAGATATTGGCCTTCAGGAACATCGTAGGCACGGGCCGATTCGCCCTCGAGCCATCTGTTGGCCGTCTCGATGGTGATCCGTCCGCCGTCCGGCATGGCATCGCGTGAATTGAGGCACAGGTTGAGGATGGCACTCTCAAGCTGGCTGGCGTCGACGGACGCCGACCACAGGTCATCCGCACTGACAGTGTTGACCTGGATGCCAGGGCCGACCGTGCGCTGAATCAGCTCTGTCATGCCCTCCACCAGCAGATCTGCGTCGATCGGCCGTGGATCGAGCGTCTGCCTCCGCGAAAACGCCAGAAGCCGGTGGGTCACACTGGCTGCGCGTTTTGCAGCACCCTGGGCAGTAGCCAGATATCGGTCGATATCGTCCAGACGGCCTTGGGACAAACGCAGACTCATCAGCTCCAATGCACCCGAAATACCCGCGAGCAGGTTGTTGAAGTCATGGGCGAGCCCGCCAGTGAGCTGTCCGACTGCCTCCATCTTCTGCGCCTGTCGCAGCTTGTCTTCGGCCTGCATCAGTGCTGCAGTCCGGTCGGCCACACGTTGTTCCAACGTGTCATTGAGCGTTCTCAGTGCTGCGGTTGCCCGGTCGCGCTCTGCCTCGATCGACCGCTTGTGCTCGACATCGATCAGAACGCCCGGGAAATTTTGAGGGGTACCGTCCAGGGCATGATCGACACGTCCATTGGCCTCTATCCAGTAGTACCTGCCGTCAGCACGCCGTACCCGGTATTGGTGGGCATAGGCACCGCCGCGGGAAATTGCTTCCGCAATGGCAGCCTGCAGTCCTTCCCGGTCCTCGGCGTGCACAGTGGCGATGACCTGCGCAAGGCTCAGGCCTTCACGACCTAAAGCCGGGTCGAGGCCAAAGGCACGGGCAAAGCCTTCATCGACGGTGAACCGGTCGTTCGGCAGATGCCAGTTCCAGGTGCCGATGATCGCGCCCGCCGCCAGGGCAAGCTGAACGCGCTGAATGTTTTCTCGCGCCAGCGCTTCACTGATGCGCAGACGCTCTTCGGCAGCTCGCCTTTGCGTGACATCGCTGAAGAGAATCGCGATCTGGCGCTCGGCGGGGTCTCCGACCCGAACGGCCCTGACATCGAACCAACGCTCGAATGCTTCCGCATAATTCTCGAAGCTGGCCGGTTCACCGGTTTTGGCAACATGGCCATAGGTTTCAAACCAGAACTGCTCCAGCTCCGGGGCGAATTCAGTAACCCATTTGCCTCTCAGATCGACGCCAGCCTGCCGTTCGAAGGCTGGGTTGGCCTCCAGGAACATGTAATCCACGGGCTTATCGTTGGCATCGAATTTGACCTGAACAATCGCGAACGCTGCTTCGATCGTTTCCAGAATGGTCCTGAAACGCTCCTCACTCTGACGTAGCGCTATTTCCACGGCGCGCAGGCGCGTCAGATCAAGCATCGCCCCAATCATGCGAACCGCCCGACCTGCAGCGTTGCGAATGACCTGGCCGCGGTCGATTACCTCGGCGTATGTGCCGTCCTGACGTAGAAAGCGGTACTCATCTGTCCATGTGGCCCCGTTTCCATCGATAACGGCGTAGATCGATGAATGAATCCGTGTGCGGTCGTCGGGGTGGATCCGTCCGATCCACCACTCTGCCGCATTGTCGACGTCCGCTAGCGAGTAGCCATACGCCTGTTCCAACGCTTCGTTCCAAAGCACTTGGTTGCTGCTCAGATCCCAATCCCAGATGGCGTCATTGGTAGCTTCTGCAGCCAGGCGATAGCGCTGTTGGGATTCCTCGATAGCACGGCCCGCCAGTTGTTCGCTGGTTCGGTCCTGGAGCACTTTCATGTAGCCGATGTGGCTTCGATCATCGGCATACAGCGGCGACATTGCCTCCGACATCCAGTACTGCTGACCATCCTTGTGCAGATGCCAACGTTCATGGGTCATGCGACCCTGGTGGAGGGCATCGTCCATTTCCTGTTTGGCCCGATGCGTGGCTCGATCGGCGGCCGTAAAGATACGTTCGATGCTCTGGCCGATCATTTCTTCCGCGCGCCACCCCATCACCCGCTCGGCGCCCGTATTCCAGTCGGTAATGATACCGGCCGGGTCGGTCAGGATAATCGCCAGCTCGTCGAGGTTGTTGAACACCGCAAGTCGGCGTGCGTCGTTACTGACGCGCGCGCCCGAGCTGGTAGCAGTTTCCCCGGCAGGTCCCTGCACCTGCGCCGGACCGTTCGCGCTTGTCGCCTGAGTCATCATTCCGGCAGCCGGCTGCGGGAGATCGGGGCACGTCTGCTGCTCAGCATTGGTTCCTGCCTGTTCGAGCAGCGTGCTCAGGCGCTTTATCTCTGCCTCAAGCGCCTCTCGGGTATGGTCTTTCAAGCGATACCTTTCTCTCTAATGACGGCGGCGGCCAATCTCCGCGACCTGCTGGCTAGATGACCTGTTGGCCTTATTCAGCCTTCATATGACACAAGCACAATCACCCCGGCTTTGGCGGAGCGAGCCCAAATGGACTTCAAGCCGCACGACAACCTGATTGCATCCACCGCCATTACACCGAACGCGTTCACACCCTCAGCTGGGAATCGTACCCCAGCAGAGGTGTGTGCTTTAGGCCGCGCCGAGAGTAAACGGCTCCGCTGCCAGGAGCTGACGTTTGAGTCGCACCAAACAAACGCCTGCTCCGTTCAAACCAACCTGCAACACCTTGCCGCCCTGGCAGTGCAGAAACTTTTATTCTGCGAGCACGTTGTCGACAAGCGCCTTGGCCTCGTCCTGAATGCGCTTGAGGTGAGCGTCGCCCTCGAAGCTTTCCGCATAGATTTTGTAGACGTCCTCGGTACCGGACGGCCGCGCGGCAAACCAGCCGTTGTCGGTTACCACCTTGAGGCCGCCAATGGCGGCGCCGTTGCCTGGAGCTTCGGTAAGAATCTGGGTAATTGGCTGACCCGCCAGTTCGCCCGCCGTGACCTGGGACGCCGAGAGTTTGCCGAGTTTGGCCTTCTGCTCACGGTTGGCAGGGGCATCGATACGCTGATAGACCGGAGCGCCGAAACGTTCGGTCAGCGCCTGATAGCGCTCGCCTGGGTCCTTGCCGGTCACTGCGGTGATCTCTGCCGCCAGCAGGCCGAGGATCAGGCCATCCTTGTCCGTTGACCAAGCGCCACCCTGCTTGCGCAGGAAAGACGCGCCAGCGGATTCCTCACCACCGAAGCCCAGGCTGCCGTCCATCAAACCGTCGACGAACCACTTGAAGCCCACCGGCACCTCGACGACGTTGCGGTCGATGCCTTTGGCGACGCGGTCGATCATCGAAGACGACACCAACGTCTTGCCGATGCCGGCAGTGGCGCTCCACTCGGGGCGATGGGTGAACAGGTATTCGATGGCAACCGCCAGGTAGTGATTGGGGTTCAACAGACCCACCGAGCGCGCGACGATACCGTGGCGGTCGTGGTCGGTGTCGCAGGCAAAGGAGACGTCGAAGCGGTCCTTGTTCTCGATCAGACCGGCCATGGCGTGCGGTGAGCTGCAGTCCATACGGATCTTGCCGTCCCAGTCCAGTCGCATGAAACGGAAGGTGGGATCGACGCGGGTCGAGAGCACTTCAAGCGGCAGGCTGTAGCGCTCGGCGATGCGCGTCCAGTAGTGCACGCCAGCCCCGCCCAGCGGATCGACGCCAAACTTCAGCCCGGAATTACGGATCGCTTCGAGATCGATCACCTGCTCCAGGCCGCTTACATAGCTGTCGATGAAATCGAAGCGCTGAGTAGTGGGCGCCTTGAGCGCCTGGGCGTAATCCATTCGCTGGACGCCCTTGAGCCCGGCGACCAGCAGCGCATTGGCACGCTCCTGAATCCACTTGGTCACGCCCGTATCGGCAGGGCCACCGTTGGTGGGGTTGTACTTGAAGCCGCCGTCAGCGGGCGGATTGTGCGACGGCGTGATGACAATGCCGTCAGCCAAGCCGCTGCTGCGACCGGCGTTGTACTCGAGAATGGCGTTGGAAATAGCAGGCGTCGGCGTATAGCCCGGCTCGCCATTGGTTTCGCTGCAGCCGGCGTCGATGCGCGTCTTGACGCCATTGGCGGCCAGTACTTCCAGAGCAGAAACGAATGCCGGCTCGGACAACGCATGAGTATCCATGCCCACGAAGATCGGGCCATTTATGCCCTGTTCCCGACGGTAATCGCAGATAGCCTGGGTGGTCGCCAGGATGTGCCATTCGTTAAAGCTCGCCTTCAGCGAGGAGCCGCGATGCCCGGAGGTGCCGAAAGAAACTTGCTGCGCCGGATCGGACGGATCTGGTCGCTCGCTGTAGTAGCGCGATATCAGGCGCGGAATGTTGGTCAATGAATGTTCTTCCGGGAGGCGTCCTGCGTTGAGGTCGATGCTCATCTATCGTTCCTTTGAAGGGTAAGTAGGTCGCCTCAGGCAACAGCGCCGCACGGGAGGCAATCGAAAACCAAGACCGGTGGTGGTCATTGTCTAGGCGCTTCGACCATCACTGAGCCGGCTTTGGTTCCCCAGTCCGCGATGAATATGCAAGCGCCCCGGCGGCGCATGATAGTTGCCTTTGCGAACCAGGCGTAGCGCGCTAAACGCCGCCGCGAGAAAGCGCCTTACATCAGCAGGCTGCTCCATGCCGAGACAAGCAGCAGCAGCGCCATGGCCTGATTGAAACGCCGCAGCGACGCTCTGGAGCGCAGCAGTTTGGCCGCCCCGCGACCAAGTGCGGCCCATCCAATCAGGCAAGGCATCGCTATGCCAAGAAAGATGAGCGCGTAGACCGCGTATCCTGCCAGACCTGCATCAGCGCCCGCGAATACGCTGACTACCGCAAGCGCCATCATCCATGTCTTGGGATTTATCAGCTGCAAAGCCGCCCCGCCCCATGCCCCGATGCGCATGCCGGTCGAGTCTGTGTCCAAGGGCTCATCGGCGCTGCGCCAGAGTTTCCAGGCCAGCAGCGTGATCCAGCCAACGCCCAACCAGGCCATCGCATGTTGCACAGCTGGCAGCCGCATCAGTATTTCGCCCAACCCCAGGCCGACCAGCATGACGATCAGCGCGGCGCTTAGGCAGGCGCCCGTAAGCAGAGGGAGAGCGGCGCGCCAACCGAAACGGGCGCTGCTGCTGAGCACGAGCATGTTGGTGGGCCCAGGGGTGATCGAAGCGACAAAGGTGAAGAGTACAAACGGGAGAAGCTGGTTCATCGCCGCCCCCCGCTAACAGGTCGGGGAGCGATAAATGAATGGGGGGCGGTGGAAGGCATGGGCAGGTCTCCAGTTTCGGTCCTGCCACTTTGTGTCTGTTCGACTCAGCAGTCTGGAAGGTTTGAGCAGCTTTTTCGATACGCCGCGGGGCTGAGGCCGTAGGTCCGGCGAAACCATCGTCCGAGGTGGCTCTGGTCGGCGAAGCCCAGCTCCATGGCGACGCTCGCAGGTGCTAATCCCTGCCGCAGCAGCTTGCGAGCGGCGCTTAGCCGAAGTTGGACGAGATAGGCGTGGGGTGCCAGCCCAAAGGAAGCCTTGAACGCACGGGTCAAGCGGAAGCGGTCGACCCCGGCTACGGCTGCAAGCTCGTCGAGGCCGATGTCCTGGTCAAGATGGGCATGGAGGTAGTCCCTGGTCCTGACCGCAACTGCCGACAGCGGCGCGGAAGTCTCCAGACGCTTGCGCCAGTGCATCCGCCTCGACAGCACATCCAGCAGACCGTCGAGTGCGGCATGGCGCACGATGCGTAACTCGTTGAGGTGAACGGCCTGGAATGCGTAGGCGATATGCCTAACCAGGCCCGGCTCATCGGCAAGGGTTTCCTTGAAACTGGGCAGGCAATCGCTCGGTGCGTCTTCGAACAGCCCGCGCAGCTGGGCCTCCAGCCAATGGGGCTGCAGGTAGAAGGTCGAGTAGGTGAAGCCTCCGGGAGTCGGCGCACGGCCATCGTGGATCTCGCCCGGCTCCAGCAGAAACGCCTGACCTACAATGCTGCTGTGCAGGGCCCTACGGCAGTGGAACTGCTGAACGCCTTGCTCCGTAAAGCCGATGAGGTAGCTGTCATGCCAATGCGGATCGTAGGCATGGCCTTCGAAATGCGCGCGGATGGTCTCGATGCCTGTTTCGGCATCCAACTTCAGGTCGATCCAGCTGCTGTCATTCATGTCGCCCCCGGCTTCTGGCCACCGCGTATCCAACGGAGATTATCGACTCGCGGAGGAGCAGGTGAGCTAGAACGTTTGTGCAGCGATAAGAGTCGTGCCTCGCGCCATCGGTCGGAATCTGCCGACCAGCACAGCGGCAAGACGGGCTTCAGCCGATACAAACCGTGCAAGCGTTCTCATCGCAACTCACTCGAGCCCGGCCATATCGATGATACGTCCCATCGCAACTAGCATCCCCAACGAAGCAGCAGGCTATACCGCCATGGCCCGCCGAGCCTCACTCGGCTTCATCTATGTGCTCGCTGCGCTGTTCATAATCGTCGCCCTGGCGCTGGTCTATCTGTGCATGGAGCTGGACGAACAGCAGGTACAGCACAGCGAAACAGACGCGGCCAAGGCAATGGAGAGCCGGCGAGACAAGATCGGCACCGCGCTGGCCGACTACGCTTTCTGGAACGATGCCTACAAGCATATGAGCGGCAAAGTCGATGTGGACTGGGCCTTCGAAGGCGACAACATCGGCCCGTCGCTGTTTTCCACGTACGGCCTGGACGGCGTTTTCGTTCTGGGGCCCGACGCATCGACCCGCTACGCCATCGTCGATGGCGAGTTGAGCGACGTCGAAGCGCACGACTGGATAGCCGGCGACCTGCCCGCGCTGTTGGCCAGCGCCCGCAGCCGGTCTGCCGAAGACGGTGTCACGCAGGTCTACTTTTCAGTCACAGGAATGCCGGCGGTTGTGTCAGCCGCTGTGATACGGCCAGACAGCTCTTACGACGATTTCGACAACCTGTCCTATCTCGTCTATGTCGACGTGCTGACCGGCCCAAAACTGAAAGTGATGGACGAAGCGTTCGACCTGATCGGCCTCACCGCTACCGTCGGCACCATTCCCGACGGCTCGAGACCCATGCTGACGCTGCAAGAAAGCATCGGCATGGCGACCACTTTGCAATGGCAAAGCGAGGCGCTGGGCAGGTCGGTGTTGGAGAAATTCCTGCCGATGTGGTCGCTGCTCGGAACACTGGTCGCCATGCTGATGTTCTGGCTGCGTCGCCGCGTTATCCATGCAGCGGATATGATCGATGAAGCCCAGCAGGCGCTGCGGGTCAGCGAGCAACGGTTCAAGAATATTTCGGAGGCGTCCTCGGATTGGATCTGGGAAACCGATTCAGAACAGCGGCTGACGTTTCTGTCCGAGCGTTTCACGCAGGTTACGGGGCTAGCCTGCCACGCCTGGATAGGGCGTCCGCTCACCGAGTTGCTGGCGTACGACAAACAGCTGATGGCAGCCATTGCCGAAGGCGGCGTCGCTGCCGGTCGCAGACCAATTCCATGTGAAATGCGCGACGACCACCAGAGCCCACGTTATTGCCAGCTCTCTGCCCGCGCCGTGCGGGTTGCAGAACAGTTGCAGGGTTACCAGGGCACTGTCTGCGACATCACCGAGGAAATCGAAGCCAAGGCGCGCATCGAGCACATCAGCCAGCACGATGCCCTAACGGGGCTGGCCAATCGACACCGCCTGAACAACTTCCTCAACACCCGCTTGAGCGAAGGCCTGAGCGGTGACCACCCCGTGTTTCTTCTCGCTCTGGATCTGGACCGCTTCAAGCCTGTCAACGATACCTTTGGTCACGCTGCGGGCGATGTGGTGCTTCGCGAAGTGGCCAAAGCGCTCACCGGCGGCACACGGGAGACAGACCTGGTAGCAAGGCTTGGCGGCGACGAGTTCATCGTTGTGGCCACCGACTGCCGCACCCAGGAGCAGGCAGAGCGGCTATGCCTGCGGCTGATCGAGCAGATCAACCAACCTATACGAATCGGAACCAACGACGTCAGCGTAGGCGCCAGCATCGGTATCGTTTCGGCGCCCTTCGACGGGCTGACCGCGGAGGACCTGCTGCGCTATGCCGACATCGCGCTGTACGAAGCCAAGTCCAGCGGCCGTAACCTGTTCCGGTTTTACGAGCCGGCGATGAACGAGCGCATCATGGAGCGTCGCCAACTCGAAATGGACATGCGACAGGCGTTGCGCCGCCATGAGTTCCGCCTCGATTTCCAGCCGCGCTACGATGCGTCTTCGCAAACCATCGTCGGTGCCGAGGCCCTCGTGCGCTGGCAGCATCCAATCCGTGACCTGCTCAGCCCGGCCTGTTTCATCCCATTGGCCGAGGAAACCGGCCTGATCGTGGAGCTCAGCGACTGGGTGCTGCGTGAAGCCTGCCTTAACGCCCTGAGCTGGGGCGATGAGCTGATGGTTTCGGTGAACCTGTCTCCGGTTGAGTTTCAGCGCAGTGATCTAGTCGACCGTATCGCAACCGTTCTCAAGAGCACGGGCATTGCGCCGCAGCGTCTTGAGCTGGAAATTACCGAAAGCGTCATGCTCGAAGATGCCGCCTCGGCGCTGACGACCATGAACGCGCTCAAGGCGCTGGGAACTCGCCTGTCCATGGATGACTTTGGCACTGGCTATTCGTCCCTGAGCTACCTTCGCAGCTATCCGTTCGACGGCATCAAGATCGACCGCAGCTTCATCTCCGGACTTGACCAGTCACAAAGCAGCGAAGCAATCGTCCACGCCATTGTCAGCATGGGTCACGCCCTCTCGCTGACCGTAACCGCCGAAGGTATCGAGACAGTTGCACAGCTTGGAAAGCTGACCGAGCTTGCGTGTGACCAGGCGCAGGGCTTCTATCTCGGTCGCCCGATGTCACCGCTGCTGTTCCAGCAGGTCCTGGCGGATGCGCGGGTGGAGCATGTCGTCGAGGCCGGCGGGTGCTAAACGGGGATCAAGCCAGCAGGCACTGGCCAGCACCTGTGCCTGTTGCCTGCGCTGTGCGTGCGTCTTCAAACAACGCCCGGTGCAGCCTGCGCTTCAAAGGCGGCTGAAACCGTATCTGCCAGATGCTCGAGCGTGAAGGGTTTGGTCATCATGCTCATCCCCGCGCCGAGAAACTCGGATCGAATCGCCGCGTTTTCCGCGTAGCCACTGATAAACAGGACCGGCAGATCTGGCCGTTTCTGCTGGATGATTTCTGCCAGCTGGCGGCCGTTCAGACCGGGCAACCCGACGTCGGTTATCAACAGGTCCAACGCATGCAAGCCCTCGAGCAGACTCAACGCCTGCTGACCGTCTTCAGCAAGGTGGACTTGATAGCCAAAGTCTCCCAGCGCCGCGGCTAGCAGCAGGCGTACCGAATCATCGTCTTCGACCACCAGGATCGTCTGCCCTTTACCGCAGGTAAAATCCACGGGTGCGACGGTCGATGCCTTTTCGACAGCAGACGTCTGCGCCAGTGGTATATACAAGGTGATCGACGTACCGGCGCCCTCCTCGCTGGTTACCGAGACGAACCCGCTGCTCTGCTGGACGAATCCGTAAACCATGGAAAGGCCCAGCCCAGTACCTTGTCCCAAAGGTTTGGTCGTGAAGAAAGGTTCGAAAATTTTCCCCAGCACAGACTCAGGGATACCAACCCCGGTGTCCGATACCCTGATGCTGACATAGCAGCCCTTGTTTCCACCCAGACGAATCGCGTCTGCCTCGTCGACATCAGCCCGGCTGGTCACAATCGCCAGCGTGCCCCCGTCGGGCATGGCATCACGCGCATTGATGCAGAGGTTCAACAAGGCGTTTTCAAGCTGATTGGGGTCGACCAATGCCAGTCCAGCATTGTCGTCAAGCTGAAGCTCAAGCTTGATTCGCTCCGTCATGGTCCGTTTGAGCAAATCACCTAACGACAGGATCAGTGGGTTCACCGACGTAGCGCGGGCTTCCAGCGACTGTCGACGGGAGAACGCCAATAAACGCTGGGTCAGGGCCGCCGCTCGGCTGGCGGACGTGTGAGCGGCCGTCATGTAGCGATCCAGATCGCCGTATTGCTGCCGACCAATACGAAGGCGCATCAGGTCCAGCGCGCCGATCACACCGGTCAGCATGTTGTTGAAGTCATGAGCGATGCCACCCGTGAGCTGACCAACCGCGTCCATCTTCATGGATTGACGGAGCTGTTCTTCGGTTCGGGCGCGCTCTTGGCTCTCCTGCGTCAGCTTTTCCAATGCCTCTTCCAGCGCACGGGTGCGTGCCTTTACCTCGTACTCGAGATCATCGTTGAAACGGCGCAGCATCTCTTCGTTCTGCTTTTCAGCGTTGATGTCGATGACCACCAGAGCGGCGCCTTTGATCTTCCGCTGGCTGTCATACAACGGCACGGCATTGACGCGCGTCCACAGCTCGGGTCCATCGTCTGGGTAGTAGCGGAAATCCGCTCCTTCCACCGTTTCTCCGCGCAGCGCACGGGCGCCGGCGAACCGATTGCGCGGTATCAGTTGACCCTCGCTGTCCAGCCCCACCCACCGTTCGGCATGCTGAGTGTCGGCAGATGGGATTCTGCGATTGGGCACATACCGCTCGTAGGTGGGATTGCTGAGTACGGTGGTCCCGTTCACGTCGATCAGGCATATGCCAACCGGAAGATGTTCGACCAGCCTCTCGAGCGTCGCCTGCTGCTCAGCAAGTTCGACAAGGCGGTCTGCAATTTCGAACTGACGGAGCCGTGAGCGCCAAGCCATCGCCACAGTACTCAGCAGAGCTGCCGGTGTTACCGGTTGCTCAAGAATCACCAGGTCCGTTAACCATGCAGGCAACCGCTCCTTGATCGCGGTGAAGTCGTCGCGTGATTCACTCCGGGTGTCGGAAATCAGGATAAAGGGGATATCCGCTTTGTCGCTTGGCTCCGCGATGGCGCCGCCGCTCGCCATCGCCGATGCAAGGAACCGGTCGGTGGCGATCACCGCACCGACACGGTGATCCAGGTGTTGAAAAAAACTGTCGCTGGAGCAGAAAGCGATCTCATAACCCTCTTCGTCCAGTAGCTGGATCAGGTGAGAGAAATCGACGCCGCAGCCAGTGCCAATCAATAGCCGCCTGGCCTCGGATGAAATGTCAGCAGTCACGTCGGTGCTTTCCGGTAGTTAGGAACAGGTGAGGTTGCCCTTCGCGTCCGTTTAGCACTCAAACGTCTGCATAGAAGAAGCCACTACGTAAGCGCCCGATAGTCTGAAGGGACTGCTGTGCTGGACAGCAGTGCGCCAGTCAGCCGCCGCAGCGGTCTGGCCAACGCATCTAATGTAGTGGTGTAGGCAAATGGTACAGAGCCGACCGTGCGGGCAGAAGCCACCGTGCATCTGATTCCTACAAGAAACGAGTGCAGCGCGGGCAGTAACGGCGTAAAGCTCAACTCGCCCGGCGATCGATGATGTAGTCCCCAAGCTTGGTCAGCGGCATGGGCTGGGCGAACAGATAGCCCTGCGCCTCGTCGCATGACGACCGCATCAACTGACGCAGCATATCGGCATCCTCCACACCTTCGGCCACGACGCGCATGCCAAGCGAGTGACACATTTCGGTCACTGCCTTGATGAAGTCGAGACAGTTGTCGGCCTTGCTCGAGGGGCAGAGAAATGTCCTGTCGAGCTTCACGACATCAATAGGGTACTGGCGCAAATAGGCGATCCCGGCGTATCCGGTGCCAAAGTCATCGATTGCAAGCCGCACGCCGATGGCCCCAAGGTTTCTCAGCAGCTGATGCGACGTGTCGGTGTCTTCGATTAGCCCGGACTCGGTCAGCTCCAGTTCAAGACGGTGCGTATCCAAACCGGCCGCACGTAATGCTCCACTGACTTCGCTGCACAATGTCGGCGATTTGAGCTGCACCGGTGACACGTTGACCGATAGCATCAACTCGGTACCGATGCGCTCGGTCAACTGCTGAATGTCTTTGCACGCCTGCTGCAGCACCCAGTTACCAATCTTGCAGATGAGGCCCGTGGCCTCAGCGATGGGAATGAACACTGCCGGTGAAACCAGTCCCTTGCTTGGGTGGTTCCAACGGATCAGCGCTTCCACACCGCACGGCGTGTCGTCGTCCAGGCAGATGCGCGGCTGGTAATGCAGCACGAACTCGTTTCGTTCCAGCGCTTCGCGCAAATCGAGCTCCAGCGCCATGCGGTTCTTGGTCTCGATGCTCATCTCGGCGGAGAAGAACTGCATCCCGGTGCCGCCTGCATCCTTGGCGCGATACATGGCGATATCGGCGTGCTGCAGCAATTCGTCGATGGTGGTGTCAGGGTTTGGATACAGACACATGCCCATCGATGCCGAGGGGTAGTAACGGGTGCCGAGCACATCGCAGGGCACCTGGATCGCACGCAGCAGGTCGGTCGCCAGCCGCTCGGCCGAGCGCACGCCGTCAGGTAAATGGGCCACCACCACAAATTCGTCCCCGCCCAGGCGCGCCACCAGATCACCGGATGGCAGCGCCTCGCGCAGGCGATGGGCAATCTGCACCAACAGCACGTCGCCGTAGCCATGCCCCATCGAGTCGTTCACTTCCTTGAAGCGATCCAGGTCGATCAGCATGATCATCAGCTGCTGGTTTTCCGGGATGAAATTGACCAGTTCGCGCAAGTGATCGTTGAGGTAGGTTCGGTTGGGCAGCCCCGTCAAGGAGTCATGCGTGGCCATGTGGTGCAGCCGGTGCTCGACCTGCTTGCGGTCGGTGATGTCGGTCAGTCCACCTGACCATTCCTTCATAATTCCGCGGTCATCGAAGATGGGCACTGCATGCCCGGACATATGCCGATACTCGCCGTCCGCCCTGCGGATGCGGTACTCCGCGCGCTTGTTGGTATAGACCGAACACATTTCTTCCATGACGGATTCAAGCTCGGCGCGATCTTCTGGATGCACGGCCTCAAGCCAGCCCTTGCCTCGCGACTGCTCGAACGTCTGGCCTGTGAATTCAATCCAGTCAGGCTGTGGCTCGACGATGTCCACCAGCGGGCTGGTCGACCAGACCAGACTGTTAGTGGCCCTGACCAGCCCCCTGAAGCGGCGCTCGTTGGCTGCCATTTTTCGTTCAACCTTGACCCGTGCCCGGTTGGCTCGATCACGCTGCACCACCAATGCCGCCGTGTTGGCCAGGAGGGTGATGCCTTCCTGCTCCAAGGACGATGGCGCTGCACAGACAGTGCTGTAACAGGCGATGGTGCCCATCACCTCGCCGCCGTCGGAAAGCACGGGTGTCGACCAGCAGGCACGCAGGCCATTTTCGAGCGCCTTGTCCCGGTGCGTGGCCCAGTACGGATCGCTACCGATATCAACGGCGACACTTGGCTTGCCGGTGCTTACCGCCAAGCTGCAACTCGATTCACCGGAACCAGCATCCATCTCATCTACCGCTGCGACAAAATCCGCAGGGAGGCTGGAGGCTTCAACGAATCGCAGCTTGCCGTCCTCATCCAGGCGCATGATCGCAGCACGAATGGTTCCAGCCGACTGCTTTTGCGCCGAGCGGGTTAGTTCAACCAGCACCTCCGTTAAAGGTGCACCGGCCACCGCCAGCTCGAGTGAGCGCATCTGCCCTTCGGCAATCGCCTCGGAGCGGCGGCAGTCAGTCACGTCCTGGCTGATGAAGTGCAGCGCGCGTAGTTCGGGATGGGCAGTGGAGCGACCAGACACGCTGACCATCTGCACGCCGCTGTCGCCCACCAGAACACGGCATTCGAAGCGCACCTCATTACCGGTCGAAAGGGCGATGGCGACATGTTCGGCAACCGGATCGCGGTCGTCGGGATGGATATGTTCAAGAAATTCGGTGAGCGAGGTGCTGCCTAACGAACAGGCATCGAGCGCATGGGTAACGGCTTCGACCGTCGCCTGGGTATCGCTCAGCGAGTCGTCCAGTTCGACGTACCACTCCAGCAATCCAGCCGATTGCAGCGTGAAAGCAAGCCGGGAATGCAGATCTGGTTGGGCCATGCAGATTATCCAATGGAGTGTATGGCGGGCTTAAGGTTGGACCCACAGAGTCGGTTACCGTTCTGAGGCGAATCCATATGCGCGGCATTGCATTGCCTTCCGCCTTGACAAGGGTAGCCCAAGAGCCCGGCATACCCTGGGAAAGCCTTGTGTAGCCGACGTTCGGCGCGGCAGGCAGACGCTCTATCTCGTTGATTCACTAAGCCGGGGCCGGACGTCCCTGCTCCGCCAGCACGTCCCGCACACAGCGGCGAAACAGCTGCTGCACCGGCAGCTGTCGGGCGCTGTGTCGGCCAACCAAGACCAGCTCCCGGTGAAAGGTCGCGCCCCCCAGACGCAAGACGCGAACGGTCGGCTGACGCTCGAGCCATAAGCCGGCCTCTGGCACCAGCGCGACGCCTAAACCACAGGCGACCATCTTGACGATGGCATCCAGCTCATCGAGTTCCAGGCCTGGGCGTACATCCAGATGATTTTTGCGCAAGAACTGACTCACCTGCCGACCGCCAAACGAGCTGCGGTCGTAACGCACGAAAGGCTGCTCGGCCAGGACTTTCAGCGGGTCATCACCGGCCACGTCGAGCGGCGTGAGTAGCACGAACGGCTCGCGTTGAATCAGCTCGGCGTGCAGTTCCTTGGGCAGGGCGAACGGCGGTCGGATCATGATGGCCAGGTCGATCTCGCCCGCATCGACCTGCGACAGCAGATTCAGCGAAACGCCGGGAATCAGCTTTGGCGCGACACCCGGCGCTTGTTCCAGCAAGCGAAGCAGCACTGACGGTAACAGCCCGGTCTGTACGGTCCCGATCGCACCGATGCGCAGTTCGCCCCGGTAGTCTTCGAGAGAGTCCGGCTGCCCCATCAGACTGAACGTCTCCAGGATCTGCTCGGCCATCGGCACGGCCCGCAGTCCGGCCGGGTTGAGATAAGCCGAGCGGCCCGTTCGATCAAACAAACGCAGGCCAAGCGCCGTTTCGAGATTCTTGATCTGAGCGCTGACAGCGGATTGAGTCAGACCGACCTTGTTGCCTGCAGCAGCAAAACTGCCGCAGCGGGCAACTGCGATAAAAGTTCTCAGTTCACGGATCATAAAGACCTAGATTGATCGAAATATTCGAGGCTCGACATGAACGATATCCGCTGTTGACGGGTGCGACAAATCGGCAAGATGGCACTCAAGGCCCCACAACAGAAGGAAGCCCTGATGAGCCTCTCCCCTTTTCACCTTGCGATCCCCGTCTACGACTTGCCGGCCGCGCGCCGCTTTTACGGTGAAGTCTTCGGCCTGGCCGAAGGACGATCGTCCGAGCACTGGGTCGACTTCGACTTCTACGGCCATCAACTGGTCATTCACGAGCACCCGCGCACTGCTACGCAGGAAGCCGCACACACCAACGCGGTAGACGGTCACGACGTCCCGGTCCCGCATTTCGGCATCGTGCTCAGCTGGCCCGAGTGGGAAGCCTTGGCAGATCGCCTGCGCGCCCGCGGCACTCAGTTCGTGATCGAACCCTATGTACGTTTTCAAGGCCAGGTAGGCGAACAGGCCACCATGTTTCTCTTCGACCCCTGCGGCAATGCCCTGGAATTCAAAGCCTTCAAGGACATGAGCCAGCTGTTCGCCAAATGACGTTAATGGTCTGGCTGATTGAGCATCGTCGGCTACGCCGAGCAACTATTAATGGACGGCCTTGAACCGCTGGACCTTCCGCTTTCGGGCTGACGCCCCTGTGCTTGATCAGAGGCATGCAGCAGATCACGTTGAAGCCTCGCGGCGGATTGCTTACTGATGCTCAAACCCCGCTGCGAGCGAGTGCCGGTGCAACGCCGGCCGGAACGCACTCGTGCTGGTCTGTGGGTGTGGTTGGACTCCAACGACTAAGCGGGCTTCCGCATCTGATTCCGAGACGGCGTCCGCCAGAGCGTCATCCGTTCGCTGCAGGCTGCTGTCTCCCCGCACGCCTTCGTTCTGCTCGTGTACGCCCCGACGGTTATGCGATCACCTACACCGGGAATGGTGGCAGCGACAAAGGCATTCAGCAGATAAGAGCTGCGTGACGGACAAACTTTTCGCGCGCTCGGGGCTAAACAAAACCCTCGATCAACCGATAACCCGTCATGCCAAGCGAAGGCTGAACAGCTCACAGCTGTAAGCCTCGCGCGGTGCTACCTCGCGGATTTCGTCCTGATGCGTATTGATCGCTTCAGCCCGAAATGCGCAACCACCACCCTGCAGACGGAAGCCATTACCGTGCAACTCATCGATAACCGAGCGCTGATCAACGATGCCTTGAGCCAGTCTGCGGAACTGACGGGGGGGCGTTTCGATCATCGCTATTGGTTGAGCAAGGTGGCGGATGTAAAGCTGCTGATCATCTCCAAGCCGGAAGTGCTTTTCGATCTTTCGGTCAAGGTCTACATCCCCTTACCAGCCGGGCAGCACACGCCGCTGACCTATGGCGATGGCTGGTTCAACTGGCACTTTCTCGGCAGCAAGAGCGCGGTTGTCACCATTGCTCGCGAGATTCTGGCGATCGCGATGCGCAACCGGAAATCTCACTCTCCGGTGCTGCAGGCCTGGTTGACCCAGCTGGTGGCGTTCAAGCACAGCGACCATACGATCGCCGTACTTGAACCCGAGCAACAACAGGACTCGGTAGGCGGTTAGACGCTCTCACCAGCGCCCAGCGCAGCCTCTTCGTAATCGAGTTCACGTAGCAGCGTCTGCAGCATCTGCTCGTCGATCTCGTGCCGCTTTCTCATCCGGTACATTTCCTTGCGCTGCACAGCAATGGCGTTGAGGCGGATATCGCGCTCCAGCGCCATGGTTTCACGTGCCTGATTCGCCCGGCCGTGATGATCCATCAGGGCCTCGATGTCGTGCCGGTAGGATTCGGTAACCCGCGCCGTGACTTCACTGCGCAGCAGCATCTCGTCCGGGTTCTCGACCGGGTTGGCCTGTTTCCAGTTCTCCAGCCAGCTGACCGCCGCCTGAGCGGCGATTCGGCGGGCTTTTTTCAACTCTTCCCGATGTTCTTCGAAGTCGTTGTTGGGTAACTGCTTGAGGAAATAGGGAATACCCAGCGCCCCGATCAGCAGGGACAGGATGATCACCGCCGCAGCGAGGAAGATCATCAGATCCCGGCCGGGAAACGGCGTGTCGCCAATCATCAATGGGATCGAGAGCACACCGGCCAGGGTGATCGCACCGCGCACGCCAGCCACCGCGCTGAGTGCGGAGAACAAGCCAAGGGGCTTGGGCTGAACCGTCTTGCCGAGCAGGCGGCGCACCCGGGCCTCGCCCCAGTGATAGGCAAACACGAACACGAAGCGCACTACCAGCAGCAGCGCCATGATCGCCAGCGCACTGAACACCAGCATCGGCATGCTGTAGGTCTCGTGCCCGGCCGCTTGCCAGACACGCTCAACGATCCGCGGGAACTGCAGACCCAGCAACAGGAACACCAGTCCGTTGAAGCTGAAATCGAGCATTTCCCAGATGCTACGGTTAAGGATGCGGGTGCTGGTCTTGACCGGCAGCATGTCGATGCGGCTCTGCACCATGCCTGCTGCCACTGCCGAAAGAATGCCGGACATGCCGGCATGCTCAGCCAGGAAGAACGCAGCGAACGGCAGCAGCAGGATCATCACCACATAGGTCGACGGATCGAACAGGTCCCGCGCGGTCATCCACTGCTTGGCCTTGCCCACTGACCAGCTCAGCCCTGCTCCGATTGCCAGCCCGCCCAGCGCAATAACGAAGAACTCTCCGGTGACGTTCAATAGAGAGAACGAACCGGTGATGGCCGCAGCCAAGGCGAACTTGAACGAGACCAGGCCCGTGGCGTCGTTCATCATCGCCTCACCTTCTAGCTGGTGAGACATGTGCCGTGGCAGCCGGCCCTGGGCAATGGCGATCACCGCCAGCGCATCGGTTGGCGAAAGGATCGCGGCCAGGGCGAAACTGGCGCCCAGCGGGATGGCCGGCAGCAACCAGTGAATGAAATAGCCCACCACCACCAGAATGATCAGCACCAGCACCAGCGCCATGGCGGTCATTTCCGGACCGTGCTCGGTAAATTCTCGCTTGGGTATCTTCCAGCCGTCATAGAACAACAGCGGGGGAATGAACAGCAGCATGAAGATCTCGGGCCGCAGTTCCACGCCCATACCAAACGGCGGGAGCGCCAGCACGCTGCCCATGATGATCTGCATGATCGGCAGTGGTAGCGGAACGACATTGGCCAGGATGCGACTTGCGCCGACTGCGAGCAGCAGCAGGAAGATGAGGTAAAGCGTTTCCATGGGGCGGGCTGATCTCTACAAAAAATAGGCGGGGGCATGCGGCCTGTGCGCGCACGCGACGAAAGTATAGTCGGGAGGTTTTGGAATAGCCGGTTCGCGGGTCAGATCCGCTTGGGCTAACTGGCGACAACCGCGACGCTTCGCGTGCTACAAGCACAGACGTCATCGCTCAGGCGCCCCGTCACGCCTGAACGCAGCTTTTCTGCGACTCTCCCCGCACCGCCTGTCGAAAAAAGTCCGAGTAGCCATACAGAGTGTCCAGACGGGACGACATTGCGCCTGTCCATGTCCTGCAATCTGGACAGACGAGATCGTCTGAGAGCACCGCGTTCAACCTGCTGCTCGACGCGCTAGAGCGGTCCGCCGGTGATCTGGTGACCGGTCATCGGCCTCAACCTTGACCCGCGTATGACTGGCACAGCTTTGGCTCAACCTCCAGGCCCGGTTGCAACGCTGTCTTCTCGGGTATCCACCTTGTGGCGTCAGCTGCAAGGCATGACAACAAGAAGAAGGAAACGCCAGATGAAAGCACCCCATGCACCCCGCTTTCGCTACGCCACATCCCAGCGGCTGCGGCTGACGATCCCGGCCTTACTCGCGCTTGCAGCGGCCGAACCCACGCTCGCTGCCAGTTGCGCTGAGTTGAACGGTGCCCAGATTCCTGCCGCTGCGATAGCTCTGCCGACCTCTGGTGCGAGAGTCACCGCTGCGACGTTAGTGCCAGGCGGTGGCAGCGCACCGCAAACCTTTGGCCCATATTGCGACCTGAGCGTGGAGATCGCGCCGATTGACCGGAGCGCACCCAACATCAGGATGCGCATCGTTCTGCCTGAACAATGGAACAGCAAAGCGATGATGTATGGCGGTGGCGGCTATAACGGCACCGTGCCAAACGTGGCCGGCAATGTTCCGGCCGGCCCGGTCGACCAGCCGACGCCGCTGGGCCGGGGCTATGCGGTGTTCGCCAGCGACTCTGGCCACGTGGCCAATCCCCTCAACCCCGGCGACTTCGCCTGGAACGAAGAGGCCTTGGCCAACTACGGTCACGATGCCTTGAAGAAAACCCGTGATACGGCGATGTACCTGATCGAGCAACGCTACGGCCAGCCTCCGGTGCGCAGCTACTTCGCCGGCGGTTCCACCGGCGGCCGAGAGGCGCTTGCGGTGGTGCAGCAGTGGCCAACGGATTTTCACGGCGCGATCGTGCTCTACCCGGCCTACAACGCCGCCGCACTCGATCTGCAATTTGGCCGCATTACCCGCGCGCTAGCCTCGCCGGGCGCCTACCCCAGCCTGGAAAAGCGCTCTGCCCTGCTGGAAGCCTCAATGCAGGCCTGCGACGGGCTTGATGGCGTGCGCGACAGGGTGATCAGCAACCAGGCGGCATGTAACGCCCAGTTCGATCCAGCCACCGCCAAGCTCAACGGCCGCCCCTTGCGCTGCCCCGATGGCGCTGACACGGGTAGCAGCTGCTTGTCCGATGCGCAGATCAGTGCGCTCAAGGTGTTCGATACGCCGATCCGTTTCAGCCAGCCCCTGGCCAGTGGCGAACGCGGCTACCCCGGCTTCAATACCTGGGGCACCGATCTGGGACGGCCTGGCGAAGGCCTGCAAGCGATCGTCAACCGGCTTGGCCTCAACACCCTGCAGCCCGACTATCCGATGCCGGTACACGGCACAGGCTTTGCCGAGGGCGCGCCCTACCACTCCGGGTTCTGGGATGAGTGGGTGCGCTATTTCGTGACCCGCAATCCAGCCTTCAACTCGCTGACACTTGACCCCGCCAACCTTGGCCCGTGGCAAGCGCGAGTCGATGCGCTGTCGTTGCGTCAGGACGTCAACCAGACTGATCTGTCGGCATTCGTTGCCAATGGCGGCAAGATTCTGATGGCTCACGGCACCTCGGATCAGTTGGTCAGCACCCGCGCCACGGCTGAGTACTACCGGCGCGTGCAACAGGACATGGGCGTTGGGCAGACCCGTCGGTTCATGCGCTACTACGAGATCCCCGGCTACGCCCATGCGGCCAGCACGGTGTTCAACGCCGCCTGGGATTCGCTGTCGGCGCTGGAAAACTGGGTCGAGTTGGGCATCGCGCCCAAGCGCCAGGTCGTCACAGACACCGTCGCCGTCCCTGGTCGCACCCGCCCACTTTGTGAATACCCCGGCTGGCCGAAGTACAAGCGACGCGGCGATGTAAACGACGCCTCCAGTTTTGTCTGCGTGAAGAGCCATCAAGGCCGGCACTGAAGCCGCCGCCGCATTCATGCTGCTCAGGATGAATGCGGCGCTTCATAGTCTCCCCGACAAGCGTCCAGCGGACTGAACACTTCCTGGCTCCTGCCCTGAACATGTCCGCACGATTGGACATCCGATCCCTCGCCGCTGCCTCAGATCCTCGGTGCAGCAACTGCACATCCTGCTCCGATGACGCTCTGCGCACGCTGCTCCGGGATTTGTTAGCGCGCCCTGCCAGAGCTGGCACGGCATTCGCTGAGGCCAACCCAATAACAACAAGAGGAAAGACCATGCAAGACCACCGCAAGACCACCCGCAGCCTCCTTTGCCTAGGCGTTGCGCTAGGCACTGCCGGCACCGCCAACGCCGCATTTCTCGATGACAGCAAGGCCACCGTCGAGCTGCGTAACTTCTAC
>TARA_R100000541_G_scaffold340_36_pt1 | contig 44307 bp, 42 predicted proteins | sample TARA_R100000541 | Tara Oceans TARA_R100000541 (sample SAMEA2621416) | marine metagenome | biome: marine biome (ENVO:00000447); feature: surface water layer (ENVO:00002042); material: "saline water (ENVO:00002010), including plankton (ENVO:xxxxxxxx)" | depth 5 m | reverse complement strand
AACTCTTGCCCGCCATATTCCATCAGCACGTCCTTGCCCGCGACGCCGAGATCAGCAGCGCCGTGCTCGACATAGGTCGGCACATCGGTGGCCCGCACGATCAGCAGACGCACATCGTCCTGCGTCGTCGGGATGATCAGCTTGCGGCTTTTTTCCGGGTTCTCGGTGGGAACGATACCGGCCGCCGCAAGCAACGGCAGGGTATCGTCGAGGATGCGGCCTTTGGACAGGGCGATGGTGAGCATTAACGGTTTATTCCTTGAAGCCTATTGATGGCGACCTTGGAAGCGGCCCGCACAGGTGCAGCAGGTCTCCGCTCTGGCCGCCAGCAGTAACCGGCGGCTATTCCGGCAGCTAGCCCGGGACGCGGCGAATCTTGGCGCCCAACAATTGCAGCTTTTCCTCGATGCACTCGTAACCGCGGTCGATGTGGTAGATGCGGTCGATCAAGGTATCGCCCTCAGCCACAAGGCCCGCGATGACCAGGCTCGCTGACGCACGCAGGTCGGTCGCCATGACCGGAGCACCTTTAAGCTTGGGTACACCGGTCACAATAGCAGTATTGCCTTCGACGAGAATCTGCGAGCCCATGCGATTCATTTCGTAGACGTGCATGAAGCGGTTTTCGAACACGGTCTCGATAACTGTCCCAGTTCCTTCAGCAACCGCGTTCATGGCAATGAACTGCGCCTGCATGTCGGTCGGAAAAGCCGGGTACGGCGCTGTGCGGAGATTTACCGCCTTGGGCCGATTGCCCTTCATGTCGAGCTCGATCCAGTTGCTGCCAGTATCGATGTGGGCACCGGCCTCCTCGAGCTTGTGCAACACCGCCTCAAGCAAGGTTGCATCGGTGTCCTTGAGCTTTACCCGTCCGCCGGTAGCGGCAGCAGCCACGAGATAGGTGCCGGTCTCGATGCGGTCGGGCATCACGCTGTACCGGCCACCCCCCAGACGCTTCACGCCGTCGATGGTGATGGTATCGGTGCCGGCGCCGGAGATCTGTGCACCCATGGCGTTGAGGAAATTGGCCAGGTCGACCACCTCCGGCTCACGCGCGGCGTTCTCCAGCACGGAACGGCCGTTGGCCAGTGCCGCGGCCATCATGATGTTCTCGGTACCGGTGACGCTGACGATGTCGAAGAAGAAGTGGGCACCACGCAAGCCACCGGCTGGCGCCTTGGCTTTGATGTAGCCGCCCTCGACGTCGATCTGAGCGCCCATCGCCTCCAGACCGCGAATGTGCAGATCCACAGGACGCGAGCCAATGGCGCAACCGCCAGGCAGGGCCACTTCAGCTTCGCCGAACCGAGCCACCATTGGCCCCAGAACGAGGATCGAAGCCCGCATGGTCTTGACCAGCTCGTACGGCGCGACCAGTGTCTGGATGCTGCTGGCGTCGACTTCGACGCTGAGTTTTTCGTCGATAACCGGTTGCACGCCCATGCGACCGAACAGCTCGATCATGGTGGTGATGTCGTGCAGGTGCGGCAAGTTGCAGACGGTCACCGGGGTGTCGGCCAGCAAGGTAGCGGCCAAAATCGGGAGAGCCGAGTTCTTCGCGCCGGAGATGCGAATCTCGCCATTGAGGCGGGCACCGCCGGTAATGATCAATTTATCCATGAATGTTCCCGTAACCCGCAGGCTCGAAGCACTGGCGAAGAAGAGCCGTGCGCGATATCAGCAATCGCGCGCGGACGGAGAGATGCCTGTAGTGACCGGCAATCAGCTGCGCGCAAGCCAGTCGGCACGACTGAAGAATTTCATCGTAACGGCGTGGATGCTGCCATCCGCAATCCACGGATTGAGATGTGCATAAATCTGCTGCTGACGCTTGACCGGGCTCAGGCCTGCCAATTCGTCGCTGATCACATTCAACTGGAAGTTGCAGCCCTCGCCTTCGACTTCCACCTGAGCGCCTGAAAGTTTTTCTTCCAGGAAATTCTTAACTTCTACGGCCTGCATGTTCAACCTCGATCGGCGCCGGACGCGCACGGCCGGCCATCATACAAAAAAGCCCGGAGACTGCGAACCCCGCAGCCACGCTGGCTGACGAAGCCGCATATCAGTCGAGCGTTTCGGCATCGGCGTCACGCCGCTGCGGATGCCGGCTGGCTGGCGTTACAGCGGGAAAACGGGAGGACGCGAAGCGCACCACCAGGATAGCCACCGCCAGCAGAAGGATAGCTCCGGAAATATAGACGACGCCCATGTCCGGACGGTGATGGTGCGAGACGTCGGAGATCAGCAGGCGGGTCAATGCTGTGATCGCCACATAGATCAGGAACCGCACCGGCATGTGGTTGGTCTTGAAATAAATACCCACCATCGCACCGAGTTCGAGATAGATGAACAGCAGCAGAATGTCATCAACGCTGATGCTGCCTTTTTCCACCATGCCCAGAAACGCGACTAAACCAGCCCAGGCGGTCACAGCTCCAATCGCGAACAGCGACAGGTAGTGGAAGGTCTCGACCAGAAGATTACCCAACGACTCAGCGGCCGAATGCACCTTGGCCCGCGTCGATTCCGCCCAGCGCAGCAACATCAGACAGCTCCCTCTGTTTCGCTCTCAAATGAAAAAACATCAAGCAAACCGGACACCCGGGCGAGCTCCCGCATATCCCCAGGCAGCCCGGTGACGACGAGCTCATCGCCCTGTTTCTGCGCGTCACGCGTGAAAGCCAGCAGCAACGACAAGCCGACACTGCTGGATCGCTCAACCGCACTGCAATCAACCGAGATACGCGTGCCCTTGGCCTGACGAATCAGTGCTTGGCCTTGCCGTCGCAGAGCCGGGCCGGACTGGTAGTCAAGCACGCCGGCCAGGCGAAGCTCACCGCCAGCGCCTCGCTCAACCCGCCCGTCACTCATCGCCCGCCGCCCGCTGGCCCGCCTCGGTGTCCTTGGCGCGCGCCACCACCTCGGACCAGCCATCGATGGTCTTGTCCAGGTCGCCGTCGTTCTTCTGCATGGCGTCGGCAAATTGGTCACGGAACAGCTTGCCAATGTTGATGCCGTTGATGATCACGTTGCGAACCATCCAATTCCCGCCATGATTGACCATGGTGTAGGAGACCGGATAGATCTCACCCTGGCGACCGGTCACCTCCATGCCGACACTGGTGCGCTCGGGATCCTGCCTGCCACTGGCGGGCAGGACCCTGATCTGCTGATTGTTGTATTCCAGCAACGCATTTCCATAGAACTGCATCAGGCTGCGCTTGAAGTTTTCCTGGAAGCGCGTCATCTGCGCCGGAGTGGCATTGCGCGAGTACTTCACAGTCATGATGCTCCGTGAAATCCCTTCGGCATCCACCACCGGCCCGAGAATGTCGTTGAGCGAATCGTAGAACGCACTAGGGTCCTGCCGATACTGCTCCTTGTTTGCCTTGAGATCGGCAAGCAGTTCGTCGGTGGTCCGTTGGATCACCTCATGGGCGCTAGGCGCCGCCTGGACCAGCAGTGGAAAGGCCGCCAGCAGTACCAGCAAACCGCGACGCAGGGCAGTCATCATGGGGTTGCACCTCACTCTTTATTGACCGAATTGAGTAGAAACTTGCCGATCAGCTCTTCCAGCACCAAAGAGGACTGGGTATCGCGGATCGTATCGCCATCACCAAGCGTTTCTTCTTCACCACCGACGCTGATGCCGACGTATTTCTCGCCGAGCAACCCGGCCGTCAGGATCGAAGCGGTTGAGTCAGTCGGCAGGATATCGACGTCTTTCTGAACCTCCAGCGTGACACGTCCCGTATAGCTTTCGCGGTCCAGATCGATGGCGGTCACCTTACCGATGGTCACGCCGGCCATGGTGACCTTGGATCGGACACTCAGACCCGCAATATTGTCGAAATAGGCATAAAGCTTGTAGGTGTCGGTACTGTCTACGTTCAGGCCACTGACCCGCAGCGACAGCAACAGCAAGGCCAGAACGCCCGCCAGCAGGAACAGACCAACACCTATTTCCAGGGTGCGGATACGCATCAAAAATCTCCAAACATCAAGGCGGTCAGAATAAAGTCGAGGCCGAGCACGGCCAGCGAGGCATAGACGACGGTTCGTGTGGTGGCGCGACTGATGCCTTCGGAAGTGGGCTCGCAGTCATAGCCCTGAAACACCGCGATCCAGGTCACCACAACGGCGAATACCAGGCTCTTGACGACGCCGTTGAGCACGTCAGTGGCAAAGACAACACTGTTCTGCATGTTGGCCCAGAACGAGCCTTCGTAAACTCCGAGCCAGTCCACCGCAACCATAGCCCCGCCCCAGATGCCGACCACGTTGAAAATCAGGGTGAGCAATGGCAGGGATATGAAGCCGGCCCATAGTCGCGGTGCGACGATGTACTTCAACGGATCGACACCGATCATTTCCAGACTGGACAGCTGCTCGGTGGACTTCATGTTGCCGATTTCGGCTGCCAACGCGGATCCCGCGCGGCCGGCGAACAACAGCGCGGTGACCACCGGCCCCAGTTCGAGCAACAGCGTAAGCGCCACCATCTGCCCAACGGCCTGCTCAGAGCCATAACTGCTGAGAATGCTATAGCCCTGAAGGGCCAGCACCATGCCGATGAACACACCGGAGACCACAACAATCGCAAGCGAGAGCACACCTACGGAGTAGAGCTGCCGCACCAACAGCGAAAATCGATTATCCAGGCCACTGGGACCGAACAAGGCGTGAAAAAGAAACAGTGTCGCACGCCCTAGCGCTGCGGCCACATTCATTCCACCCTCACCAACCAGACGGATCCGTTCGATCAAGGAACGCTTACGCATCGGTGCCTCGCAACAGATCATCGGCATACGCCGGCGCCGGAAAGTGGAAAGGCACCGGACCGTCCGCGGCACCTTTCATGAACTGCCGAATCCGCGGATTGGTCGACTCGTGAAGCTCTGCCGGCGTGCCCTGCCCCAGTACCTGGGCGTCTCCCACCACATAGATGTAGTCAGCGATGCTCGCCGTTTCGGCCAGGTCGTGGGAGACGACGATACTCGTGATCCCCAGCGCGTCGGTTAGCAATCGAATCAGCTGCACCAGAACGCCCATGGCGATCGGGTCCTGCCCCGCGAACGGCTCGTCGTACATCAGAATCTGAGGATCCAGCGCAATCGCGCGCGCCAACGCTACCCGCCGCTTCATCCCTCCCGACAGCTCTTCCGGCATCAGCTCGACCGCGCCGCGCAAGCCAACCGCCTGAAGCTTCATCAGAACGATGTCCCGGATCATCTCTTCAGGCAGCTTGGTGTGAACGCGTAGCGGAAAGGCGACGTTTTCGAACACATCGAGGTCCGTGAACAAGGCGCCGCTCTGGAACAGCACACCCATCTGCTTGCGCATGTCGAACAGCTCGCGGCGCGACAGCGTCGGCAAATTGGTGCCCGCCACCCAGACCTCGCCATGAGTCGGTTTGAGTTGGGCGGCGATCAGGCGCAGCAACGTAGTCTTGCCGCAGCCGGAAGGGCCCATGATGGCCGTCACCTTGCCGCGGGGAATGACTATGTCGACGTTATTGAAAATGCTCCGCTCACCGCGCTTGAAGGTGACACCCTTCAGCTCGACGGCGTTAGCGTTGGCGGCGCTCATTGGATCTCCTCGGATACAGCCTGCGAATCAGACGCCCTCCGTTCTTTCGGAGGTACTTCACAGAGCCGTTTTTTTGCGGCGCGAACTATAGCACCGCGCCATGGGCCTCCCAAGCCGGTCTCTGTATCGATGCATGAGCGAGCGCACATTTGTTCAGCCTGGGTTCAGTTACAAGCGCGACGATCAGCACGACGCTTTTCAGTGGGCAGTGCCAGGTTTGCCGCTATAATCCCGGGTTTTAATTCAGGCGACCACACAGACATGAGCCAGAGCAGCCAGCTGATCGAGACTGCCCAGCGCACCATTCGCATGGAAATTGAGGCGGTGGAGCAACTCAGCACACGCATCAATGAACATTTCGTCAAAGCATGCGAGCTCATTCTGCAGTGCAAGGGTCGCGTCGTCGTCGTCGGCATGGGGAAGTCCGGGCACGTCGGCAACAAGATCGCCGCCACGCTTGCCAGCACCGGCACCACGGCATTCTTTGTTCATCCGGCCGAGGCCAGCCATGGTGACATGGGCATGATCACGCATGATGACGTGGTACTGGCCCTGTCCAACTCAGGGACGACAAACGAGATTGTGACATTACTGCCGCTGATCAAGCGCCTCGGTATCACCCTGATCAGCATGACGGGCAATCCCGAGTCGGTGCTGGCCAAGGCGGCGGCGGTCAACATCGATGCGAGCGTCGCCATTGAAGCCTGCCCGCTGAACCTGGCACCGACTTCATCGACCACTGTCAGCCTGGTACTGGGTGACGCGCTGGCAATCGCGCTATTGGAAGCACGCGGTTTCACCGCCGAGGACTTCGCTTTTTCACACCCGGGCGGCGCATTGGGCAGACGCCTTCTGCTGAAAGTTGAGCACGTGATGCATGCTGGTGATCGTCTACCTCTGATCAGCCGCGGCACATCGCTGCGCGAAGCCTTGTTGGAAATGACTCAAAAAGGCCTCGGCATGACGGCGGTTGTGGAGGCAGACGGCCGCCTGGCCGGAATCTTCACCGATGGCGACCTACGCCGCACGTTGGACAAGGGCATCGACGTTCGCCAGGCAAGCATCGATCAGGTCATGACGCTTCACGGCAAGACAGCGCATGCCGACATGCTTGCCGCCGAAGCATTGAAAATCATGGAAGACAACAAGATCAACGCGCTGGTGGTGGTTGACGAAAACGACCGGCCAATCGGTGCGCTGAACATGCACGATCTATTGCGCGCAGGGGTGATGTAAGTGAACGATCTGCTACGACGTGCCCGCGACATTCGCCTGGCCATATTTGATGTGGACGGCGTGCTAACCGACGGCAAGCTGTACTTTCTTGTCGACGGCAGCGAATTCAAGACGTTCAATACCCTGGACGGCCACGGCATCAAGATGCTGATCAACTCCGGCGTACGCACCGCGATCATCAGCGGCCGCAAGACGCCTGTGGTTGAGCGCCGAGCGCAAAACCTGGGCATTCAGCACCTGTATCAGGGCCGTGAAGACAAGCTGGTGGTGCTCGACGAATTGCTCGGCGAACTCGGTCTCGACTACGCTGAAGTCGCCTACTTGGGCGATGACCTGCCTGACCTGCCGGTAATGCGCCGGGTAGGCCTTGGCATGGCGGTCGCCAGTGCCGATGCGTTCGTTCGCCAGCACGCCCACGGCGTGACAGCCGCTCGTGGTGGCGAGGGCGCGGCGCGAGAGTTCTGCGAACTGATCATGCGCGCCCAGGGCAATCTCGACGCGGCTCAGGCCGCTTACCTCTAGAGGCAACCATGCTAAGCAGGCTCCGCTTCCCCGCCATTCTGCTGCTGATCGCACTGCTTCTGGTCGCGATCGGCTACTGGAACGTTCGCCCTGAGAGCTTTATGCAGGAGGCGCCGATAACCCAGGGCATAGAATCGCCCATTGACTTCTACGTCACCAATTCACGCACAGTCCAATACCAGCCGGACGGCAAGCGTAACTATGAGCTGACTGCGGAAAAGGTGGAGCATATCAAGGCCAGCGATGTCAGCTTACTGACCCGCCCGAACCTGCGCTCATTTCGCGGTTCCGAGCTGCCTTGGCAGGTCACCAGTGAACGCGGCGAGGTCGGCCCGCAAGGCAAGGAAGTCGAATTGATCGATAACGTCAAGGTCGAACGCAACGATGCCAAGGGGCGCCCGACCATCATCACTACCAGCCGGATGACCGTCCTTCCCGAGAAGGATTATGCCGAGACCCGGCAACCCGTTAGAATCGTCGCCGCAAACGGTGTGACGACCGCTACGGGCATGAAAGCGTATCTAGACGAAGGCAGGATGCTCCTGCTATCCAACGTAAGAGGCCAGCATGAGCTGCGTTAAGACCCTCCCCCTCCTGATCGGTTTAGGCATTTTTCTACTTGGCGCGAACGCCCACGCACTTCCCGAGGATCGCAACCAGCCTATCCGTGTTCAGGCCGATACCGCTGAGCTGGACGACCGGCAAGGCGTAGCCGTGTACCGCGGCGACGTGGTCATCACCCAGGGAACAATGAAGATCACAGGCGACACTGTGACCATCACTCAGAACCAGAATGGCGATGTCGAGGTGTTCACCTCCATCGGCAAACCTGCCTACTACGAACAGAAGCCAGCTGCAGACAAGGAGATCGTCAAGGCTTACGGCCTGACGATTCAGTATTTTGCCGCGAACGAACGCATCGTCCTGATCGACCAGGCCAAGGTCGTTCAGGAAGGCAATACCTTCGAAGGCGAGAAGATCGTCTATGACACCCAGCGACAGATCGTCAATGCTGGTCGCGCCACCAATACTGATGTCACCACACCCCGCCCACGCGTGGACATGGTCATCCAGCCTCGCAAGAAAGAGCCGGCAACGGAGCAGCCCGAGTAATGGCGATTCTCAAGGCCCAGCATTTGGCGAAGAGCTACAAGAGCCGTCAGGTCGTACGTGATGTCAGCCTGTCCATCGAAAGCGGACAAATCGTCGGACTGCTGGGGCCTAACGGCGCCGGCAAAACCACTTGCTTCTACATGATCGTTGGATTGGTCAAAGCCGATCAGGGCCGTGTACTGATCGACGACCAGGATGTGACGCACCTCCCCATGCATGGCCGTGCACGCGCGGGCATTGGTTACCTACCGCAGGAAGCATCGATCTTTCGCAAGCTTTCGGTCTCCGACAACATCATGGCCATCCTGGAGACGCGCAGGGACCTTGACCGCAACGGCCGCCAACAGGCGCTGGAAGGTCTGCTGCAGGAATTTCACATCCATCACATCCGCGACAGTCTCGGCATGAGCCTATCGGGTGGCGAACGGCGCCGCGTTGAAATTGCCCGCGCGCTGGCCACGGCGCCCAAGTTCATCCTGCTCGATGAACCCTTTGCCGGCGTTGACCCTATTTCGGTCGGCGACATCAAGCAGATCATCCATCATCTCAAGGCCAAGGGCATCGGCGTCCTAATCACCGATCACAACGTCCGCGAAACTCTGGATATCTGTGAAACCGCCTATATCGTGAATGACGGGCAGTTGATCGCCGAGGGCGATGCAGAGACCATCCTCGCCAACCAACTGGTGAAGGAAGTCTATCTGGGGCACGAATTCCGACTTTGATAGCGGTTTTTTTCTGCTCTACGCACCTACAGGGCTAGGCAAAGGCTTCGTTGCCAGGCATATAATTTGCTTACATCGGCGCGCGGCGCCAGCGAAATCGGAACAGGCGCGGTTGCGCCGGCAAACAAGGTTCGAAGTCCTCTGCCATGAAACCATCGCTAGTCCTGAAGATGGGCCAGCAGCTGACGATGACACCGCAGCTGCAACAAGCCATACGATTGCTCCAGCTATCCACACTCGATCTTCAGCAGGAGATTCAGGAGGCGCTGGATTCCAACCCCATGCTCGAGCGCGAAGAAGACGGAGAAGATTTCGATAACTCCGACCCGATGGCCGAGTCGATCGAAAAGAAAAGCGAAAGCCCGACAACCGACTCGCCCGAGCACAACGAGCCGGACAATCATTATGAGGAGCCCATCAACACGGTGGAGAACCTCGAAGACGGTGATTGGGGCGACCGCATCCCCAACGAGCTTCCAGTCGACACCGCCTGGGAAGACATCTACCAGACCAGCGCCAGCAGCCTGCCGAGCAACGATGATGATGAATGGGATTTCACTACCCGCACATCATCAGGGGAAAGCCTGCAAAGCCACTTGCTCTGGCAGCTCAACCTCGCACCGATGAGCGACACCGACCGTCTCATAGCAGCCACCCTGATCGACTGCATCAACCCCCAGGGTTATCTCGACGAAACGCTCGAGGAAGTCCTCGAGTCGTTTGACCCGGAACTTGAAATCGAACTCGATGAGGTCGAAGTGGTGCTGCGCCGCATCCAGCAGTTCGAGCCCGCCGGCATCGGCGCGCGCGACTTGCGCGAGTGCCTGCTGCTGCAGCTTCGCCAGCTCCCCGAGCGTACCGAGTGGCTAAGCGAAGCGGTGCGCTTGGTCAGCGATCACTTGGATATACTTGGGGCGCGCGACTACAGCCTGCTAATGCGTCGCATGAAGCTCAAAGAAGACGAGCTGCGCCAGATCATCGACTTGATCCAGACCCTCAACCCGCGCCCGGGCTCGCAGATCGAAGCTGGCGAGCCTGAGTATGTCGTGCCTGACGTAATCGTGCGCAAGCACAATGGCCGCTGGTTGGTCGAACTGAATCAGGAGGCGATGCCGCGCCTGCGGGTGAACGCTCAGTATGCAGGGTTCGTCAAACGTGCCGACTCGAGCGCCGACAACACCTTCATGCGCAACCAGCTTCAAGAAGCCCGCTGGTTCATCAAAAGCCTGCTCAGCCGCAACGAAACGCTGATGAAAGTGGCCACCCAGATCGTCGAACACCAGCGTGGCTTTTTCGAACATGGCGACGAAGCCATGAAACCACTGGTGTTGCACGATATCGCCGAAGCGGTGGGCATGCATGAGTCGACGATCTCACGGGTCACCACGCAGAAGTTCATGCACACGCCCCGCGGCATCTACGAACTCAAATACTTCTTCTCGAGCCATGTGAGCACTGCTGAAGGCGGCGAGTGCTCATCCACCGCCATTCGCGCAATCATCAAGAAACTGGTAGCCGCGGAAAACCAGAAAAAGCCATTGAGCGACAGCAAGATCGCTGGTCTACTGGAGGCACAAGGGATTCAAGTTGCGCGCCGCACCGTAGCCAAGTACCGCGAGTCACTCGGGATCGCCCCCTCAAGCGAGCGCAAGCGGTTGATGTAACACCAGGCGACCTGGTGGATTTGTTCCGGCGACGGGTGTTCAGCCCGTCAATTCGCACGTGGCAATAGGAGATGCAGTATGCAAGTCAACATCACTGGCCTTCACCTTGAAATCACTGAAGCCCTGCGTGACTACGTCGAGGAGAAATTCGAGCGGATAGAACGCCATTTCGACCGCATCATTGCCGTACAAGTCATCCTTCAAGTCGAAAAACTCAGGCAAAAGGCCGAGGCCACGCTGCACGTAGCGGGGCGAGAGGTCGTTGCCAATGCCGAGCACGAGGATATGTACGCAGCCATCGACTTGCTTGCCGACAAACTCGATCGGCAACTGATCAAACATAAAGAAAAGCAGCTCGACCACCATCAGGGCGCCCTGGCTCGCTGACCCATCATGATCCGTATTGAAAACATACTGACCCCCGGACGCGCCCTGGTTGGCGTTCCGGGCGGCAGCAAAAAGCGTGTCCTGGAACAGATTGCCAAGGTTCTCGGCGCGGACCTGCCCGATATGGACAGCCAAGCGATTTTCGAAAGCTTCATCGCCCGGGAAAAACTTGGCTCTACCGGCTTCGGCAACGGCATCGCAATACCGCACTGCCGTATGCCGGGCTGCACATCACCGCTCAGTGCAGTGTTGAAGCTCGATACACCGGTGGACTTCGACGCCATCGACGGCGCGCCTGTCGACCTCTTGTTTGTATTGTTGGTGCCGGAGGCAGCCACCGACGAACATCTCGAGCTGCTTCGTCAGATTGCAAGCATGCTGGATCGCGAAGAAGTTCGTGACCGGCTGCGCCGGGCCACGTCGGGTCATGAGCTGTACCAGGCCGTGGTCGACATCCAGAACGGTCACTAGGGCGCAGCAACCCTCCATCGCCCATCGCTGAGTGAGGAAAAAGACGTGCCCCCTATCTGCCTGCACACAACCTGCTGCGGCTACGCGCAGCAATCTCCTCGTGGCCGAGCTCGGCCTTTCGGCGCAGCTCGATGCGCCTGATCATCGTCAGTGGGCGCTCTGGGTCCGGCAAAAGCACTGCCTTGGACGTACTTGAGGACAATGGTTTCTACTGCATCGACAACCTTCCCGCTGGCCTTCTACCAGAGCTGGCGGAAAGGGCCCTGTTGCACACAGAGTTGCTGCAGCCCCAAGTCGCAGTGTCGATCGACGCGCGCAACCTGCCGAGTCAGCTGAAACGTTTCCCCGAGCTGCTCGAGGACGTCCGTGCCCGCTACATCCAATGCGATGTGCTTTATCTAGATGCGGCGGACGAGACGCTGCTGAAACGCTTTTCGGAGACGCGTCGGCGGCATCCGCTGACCAATCAGAACCGCTCCCTGGCCGAAGCGATCCGTGACGAAGAATTGCTTCTAGCGCCCATCATCGATCATGCCGACCTGAAGATCGACACCACACACCTGAATCTCTATCAGCTACGAGACACACTGAAGCTGCGCCTGCTGAACAAGCCTGAACCGGGTACCGCCTTTCTTTTCGAGTCCTTCGGTTTCAAGCGAGGCATGCCAGTCGATGCCGACTTGGTGTTTGATGTGCGCTGTTTGCCTAACCCTTACTGGAAAGCTGATCTGCGCGATTTTTCCGGACTGGACCAGCCCGTGATCGACTATCTCGCCGGGCAGGCGGACGTAGAGGAAATGTTTCAGGACATCCTTGCCTACCTGAGCAAATGGCTTCCGCGCTTCGCTGCCAGCAACCGCGCCTATGTCACTGTCGCCATTGGCTGTACCGGTGGGCACCACCGTTCGGTGTATCTGGCCGAGCGGCTGGGCCAATCGCTGCGCGAACCTCTGAAGAACGTCCAGGTCCGGCATCGCGACCTGGCTTAGGAACCCACATGCCTTCGTGCGAAGTTACCATCATCAACAAGCTGGGCCTGCATGCCCGAGCGGCAGCGAAGTTCGTCGGAGTTGCCAATCAGTTTCCCTGTGACATTCGGGTCGGTCGCAGCCCTGCAAGCAGGATAGACGGCAAAAGCATCATGGCAGTCATGATGCTTGCCGCCAGCAAAGGCACCACGCTGCACCTGCACACCCAGGGCGACCAGGAGCACGAAGCGCTTGCAGCGCTGATCGCCTTGATCGAAGACTATTTCGAGGAAGGTGAATAACGCTGCTAGCGCGGCCGCTATTTCGAGCCAGATACCTGCCGGTGTCTCCTAGTATTGCCTTATTGCTCAGCATGCCGCTTGCAGCTAATTGCTACTGCCCCGCCACCTTCATTCGCTCGATCAGTACCGATCCGATGTGAATGCTACTGCGCCGCTCAACATCACAACCCACCGCAACGATCTGGCGGAACATGTCTCGCAGGTTGCCCGCGATGGTGACTTCCTGCACAGGAAACTGGATTTCGCCGTTCTCAACCCAGAAACCGCCAGCACCACGCGAATAGTCCCCGGTCACCAGATTCAAGCCCTGTCCCATCAGCTCGGTGACCAACAACCCGCGGCCCATACGGCGGATAAGCTCAGCCTGGTCCTCGTTACCCTGGGTAACGAACAGGTTATGCACCCCGCCCGCATTGGCGGTGCTGGGCATGCCCAGCTTGCGGCCTGAATAGGTGCCCAGCACATAGGAGACCAGCTGGCCATTTTCGACAAACGGCTTGGCATAGGTCGCCAAGCCATCGCTGTCATATGCCGAGCTGGCCAGACCACGAGACAGAAGCGGTCGCTCGTCCAGATTGAGCCATTCAGGAAACAATACCTCTCCCAGCGCGCCTTCCAGATAGGACGATTGCCGATAGAGATTGCCTCCAGAAATCGCCGCAAGAAAGTGCCCGAACAGCCCCGTAGCAAGCTCCGCAGAAAACAGCACCGGTACATCGCAGGTCGGTACGGGACGCGCGCCCAAGCGGCGAACGGCGCGCTCGGCAGCACGCCGGCCAATCGACTCCGCCGAGGCCAAGTCACCTGCTACCCGGGAGACATCGTAGTGATAATCCCGCTGCATCTGCCCATCGGACTCGGCGATCATTACGCAGCTAAGGCTGTGACGCGAGCTGCAGTAAGCCCCGATGAAGCCATTGCTATTGCCATAACCGCGGCAGCCCTGATGCGTGCTCAGGCTGGTACCGTCGGCATTGAGAATGCGTTTGTCCGTGGCGAAGGCCGACGCCTCGCAGCTGAGCGCGAGTTCGATTGCTTGGTCGGGGGCGATCTGCCAGGGATGATAAAGGTCCAGATCCGGCACATCTTGAGCCATCAGTGCCGGGTCGGCGAGCCCGGCAAATTCGTCGGCCGACGCATGTTTGGCAATCGCCAGCGCCGCCGCCACGGTTTCGCGAACCGCTTCGTCGCCGCTGCCGGTGGTGCTCGCCGACCCTTTGCGCTGGCCGACGTATAGCGTGATACCGAAGCCCTGATCGCGATTGAATTCGACTGTTTCCACTTCACGCTGACGAACCGTCGTCGACAGGCCCTGCTCCATCGAGACCGAGACTTCACAGGCACTGGCCCCTTGTCGGCTGGCCTCTTCTAGGATTTTCGCGACCTGTTCACGCAAGCCTGGCAACGCGTGCGGACCGATACCCTCGACTTCACTCATACATACTCCAACGCTGATTCGATCAAGTTGCAGCCAGCTGTGCTCGGCTGAGCCCCGTCGCCAGGCTGCTGTTATCATGGCGGCATTACCTACTGGACCAGCCCCATGTCTGATATTTCCGATCTCGACGGTTTCGAGGAAAAAAGCAAAACCCAGGTCAAGCGCGAACTGCATGCTCTCCAAGATCTGGGTGAACGCCTTACTACCCTCAAACCCGATGTGCTAGACCGTCTGCCGCTTACCGATGCACTGCGCAAAGCACTCGCTGACGCGTCAAAACACACCGCGCATATCGCGCGCAAACGCCATCTGCAATACATCGGCAAGCTGATGCGTGATCAGGATGTCGACGCCATTCTCGCCCTGGTTGATCAACTCGATGCCTCGACCCGCCAGTACAACGAGCGCTTCCACGCTTTGGAACGCTGGCGAGACCGCTTGATTGCGGGCAACGACGAGACCCTCGAAGCCTTCGTCACCGAATATCCTGAAACTGACCGTCAGCACCTGCGCAGCCTCATCCGTCATGCCCAGCACGAAGCGGCGCGAAACAAACCGCCGGCGGCCAGCCGCAAGATTTTCAAATACATCCGCGAGCTGGACGAAACCCAACGAGGCTTGCGCTAACCGATAGCGCAGGCCTACTCGCGTCCAGCACGGCGCTTCAGGCCCCGGTTCCTCCGACTGTGATCCCATCGATTTTCACAGTCGGCTGGCCTACACCGACCGGTACCGACTGGCCGTCTTTTCCGCAGGTACCGACGCCGCTGTCCAGCGCCAGATCGTTACCCACCATTGAAACCCTGTTCATGACCTCCGGTCCGTTGCCGATCAGGGTCGCGCCCTTTACCGGCGCGGTAATCTTGCCATCCTCGATCAGGTACGCCTCGCTGGTCGAAAACACGAACTTGCCGCTGGTGATGTCCACCTGCCCGCCGCCAAGACTCGCGCAGTAGATGCCCTTCTTGACCGAACGGATGATCTCCTCGGGGTCGCTTTCGCCGGCCAGCATGTAGGTGTTGGTCATCCGCGGCATGGGCAGATGCGCATAGGACTCGCGACGCCCGTTTCCGGTAGGCGCAACGCCCATCAAGCGCGCGTTGAGCTTGTCCTGGATATACCCCTTGAGTATTCCGTTCTCGATCAGCGTGGTGCACTGGGTCGGCGTGCCTTCATCGTCGACGCTCAGCGAGCCACGACGATTGGCCAGCGTGCCGTCATCGACGATGGTGCACAACTTGGACGCAACCTGCTGGCCCATCCGGCCGCTATAGGCCGAACTGCCCTTGCGATTGAAGTCGCCTTCCAGCCCATGTCCGACCGCCTCGTGCAGCAAGACCCCGGACCAGCCGGGTGCCAACACCACCGGCAGTGTGCCGGCGGGAGCAGCAATGGCTTCCAGATTCACCAGTGCCTGACGCAGGGCCTCACGGGCATAGCCCATCGCCCGATCCTCGCTGAGAAAATACTCATAACCGGTACGCCCGCCGCCGCCCTGGCCGCCGCGCTCGCGACGCCCGTTCTGCTCGACGATGACACTGACATTGAAGCGCACCAAGGGTCTTATGTCGGCTGCCATACCGCCGTCCAGACCGGCCACCAGAATATGCTCCCAGACGCCCGCCAGGCTCACCGTGACTTGCTTGATACGCGGATCCAGGGCCCGTGTGGCAACGTCGATCCGCTTGAGCAGCTCGACCTTTTCCGCCCGACCAAGTCCGTCCAGCGGATTATCCTGACCGTACAGCGGCGAAAAAGAGGCTTTGGACAGGACCTTGACGCGCCCCTGCTCACCGCTCCTGGCGATTGATCGAGCCGCCTCGGCGGCTTGCCGTAGCGCTTCAGCGGTGATTGCATTGCTGTAGGCGAAACCGGTCTTCTCGCCGGAGAGCGCGCGAACACCCACGCCCTGCTCGAGATGGAAGCCACCCTCCTTAACGATTCCATCTTCCAGCACCCAGGATTCGGTGACCTGATCCTGGAAATACAGATCGGCGGCGTCGATGCCTGGACCCGCCAATTCGCCAAGCAACTCGGGCAGATCATCGAGAGCCAGCCCGCCGGGGGTCAGCAAACGCTCGGTGACAGGTAACAACAGTTCACTCATATCTACTCCAAAGTCCCCGAAACGATACGGGGCGCGGTAAAACGACGATGATCCACCACCGGCATACGTTGACGCGTCGCCGCCTGCTCAGCTGTGTCTCGTCCGACAACCAACGTCGCCTCGCCGACAGCTCGCTCGCTTATCACACGCCCCCAATAATCCACGATAGACGAATGGCCATGGGTCAACCGTCCGCCCGGGTGTTCGCCACCCTGCGCTGCCGCCAGCATATAGCATTGCGTCTCGATAGCCCGCGCACGCAACAACATCTCCCAATGTGCCTGGCCAGTCACGGTAGTGAACGCTGATGGCACACTGATCAGCTCGGCCCCGGCCAGACGCAGGGCCGTATACAGCTCGGCAAAACGCAAGTCGTAGCAGACGCTCATGCCCAGCCGACCGACCGGCGTATCGACCACCACCAGGCAATCGCCGGCCGCGTAATCATCCGACTCCCTGTAGCGACCGCGCGCATCGCTGACCTGCGCGTCGAATAGATGCAGCTTGTCATAGCGCGCCACCCGCTGCCCCTGATCATCAACGAGCAGAGAGCAGGCCCTGATTTTTGAACGCGGCTGCCCATCGGCCGGCAGCGGCAAGGTGCCAGCCACTATCCATAACCTGAGGTCTATCGCTGCCTGTTTCAACCACGGAAGAATCGGTCCGGCGCCCTCGGCTTCGGCGCGTCCGACCGCCGGCAAATCGGCTCGCCCCATGGCTGCGAAGTTTTCCGGTAGCACCGCGAGCTGCGCACCCGCTTCAGCGGCGCGTTCCAAAAGCCGTCTGGCATTGGCGAGGTTCGCCTGAATGTCGGCCTGACTGGCCATCTGAATAACCGCGAGGGTCATGTTAGGTGCTCACTTGAATGCAGCGCCCGACTGCCGGAACAAGGCTCAGTTGGGCTTTTCAAAGGGCTTGTCGAAGGTGATTTTCGGCGACTTCCAGGGTCCCTCGACGTTGTATTGAACAGTCGCGAAACGCGCGACCTTATCGCCAAGCAATTTGTCGACCACAAACAGCGCCCCGCCGATGGCTGGCGCGCCGACAATCAGCGCGGCCAACGGCAGATTGTTGCTAACCGGGAGTGTCACCAACAGCTTGGCATCGATCCGATCTTCAACAAGGTCCAACCGACCGTCTAGCTCCAGATTGCTGGACGGCCCCGCGACCGTTAGCGGCTCAGTTGTCACATAAACGCCATCTGTCGCACGCAACTCGGCCTTGATTCGGTCATAGCTCAACCCCTTGCTGAACAGATCGGAAAAATCCAGCCGCAGCCGTCGACCAATCGAGTCGAAGTTCAGCAGACCGAAGACCCGCAGCGCCTGCGCGCCACCATCTACCTCCCTGAGCTGACCTTTACGCAACCGGGCGTCGAGTCGGCCGGAGAATCGTTTCAAGGCGAAGAAAGCCGGTGAGCCGGGCCAGCCCCCGTCCACGTCCAGCCTGAAGTCCTCGCTTGTGGTCGAAGGAGCAAAACCCCAGGCCTGCAACACGTCGGCCAGATTGCCGCCCTGAAGCCGCCCCTTGTAAGTGGTTCTTTCACCGTCCCATCCACCGCTCCCCGTGAGCTTGATCCCCTTGAGATCCAGGTCGAGGTCCTGAAATGAGACCCCCTCGACGCTTGGGCGCATCTTAAATGCACCCGACCCAAGTAGTTCATCGCCCAAAAACAACCTGTCTACCGAGATATCCACTGCTGGCAGATCCTTTGGCTCGACGTTGGCCAGGCGATCCTGCGGCGGCGCGTCACCTTCGTTTGGCTCGGCTGCAGGAAAGCGCAAGTGCGACAGGTCCAACACAATCGGGCGGTCTTCGGCATCTGGCAAGCGGACGTTCCCGGCCACGGTCTCACTCTGCAAGCCAAGCAGCCACCCCGCAGAACGACGCCGCAGGTCGACACGAAGATCATCAACCTCGGTACCGAATCCGGAGAAAACGCCTATCTGGAGCTGTGCTCGTCGTAACATCGAGCTACCGGGGTTCGTCGCCGCGCCAGCATATTGATCGCTCAACGCCTGCCATTCGCTCAGATCAAACCGCGGCACACTGCCACGCACGTAGAATCCCTGGTCGGTGCGCAGGTTCGCCGCGGCGCCACCGAGCACTAGCTCGCCGCCCCCGTCGCGCCAGTTTTCGCTTGGCGCAACAAAGGTGAGTGCTGCGAGGGCGTCATATCTAAGCGTATAGCGCTGTCGCTCACCGCCAAAGGTCATTCGCAATGTTGTGTCGCGCCGATCCCCAGCTGATTTACCGAAGGGTTCAGGCAACGCCAGAGAGGTTCCCAATAGTGAAGAATCAACCTGCAGATGATTGTCAGCGCTGCTCAGAAAGAGACTCAACCGAACGGGTAGTTGCCCAGACACGGGGACGGGCTTTTCAATCTTTCGCCATGCCAACAGGGGTGACACACCAACTGTTCCTGCCGCCTCGATTCGCGTGGATGGCGTGCCCGGCGCGCCGGTCGCCGTCGCCCTGCCCTTGATCGCACTGCCCAAGGTTTGGCCACTGAACGTCTTCGCGCTGAATCCGCGCTCGCTTTCATAGCGAAAGTCACCCTCTAACGCGTCAACCTGCAGATTCGCCTGTGCAATGAACAGTGAGGCATTGGCGGTGGAAAACTCGACATCAACCTGAGGCTGTCCGCCTTTTGCCAGCGGAATCCCCAGCCTGAGCGTACCGTTCAGGGGCCCATCGCCTCGCCATTCGGCGAATATCCCGTTTGTGCCGATGGGCGCGACCTGCATCAGGGTCAACGCATCCCGAACATGGCCTTCCACCTGCCCATCGATATCCAGCCGAGGCGGCTGGCCGTCGTGGTTGCGGAGAATCTCAGCCGTGGCGTCGTGCACGCGGCTGTCGAGCATCCGGGCCTCGGCGAGGCGCACGCGGACACCGCTATTCTCGATGAGCACCTCTCCGCGACCTTCACGCAACACTGGCCAACCGGGCTGAAACGCCAGCTCGGCGTCTTTGACCTTGAAGTACAGACTCAGGCTGCGCGCTGTGGCAGCCGCTTCGCCAGCCAGCGCCCCCTGATACTCGAAATAACCCTGCTCAACGGTGCCGCCTCGAATCGCCGTATTGAGCCACTCGGTCAAAGCCGGGCTTAACGCCGGCGAACGTGTCGGCAAATATTTTTCGGTGAAGCGCGCATCGCCATCCGAGAGCCCGACACGCAGGTCCATGTAGTCTTCTGCCGCGGGATCGCGCATCAGACGTATCAGGAAATCACCGGCGATATCGCCTTCCTCTCCCTCTACCTGCAAGTAAGGAGCAGCAAGGGTGACCGCCTCATTATCAATGGCCCAACGAAAGGTCCCACGGGCACGCCGATAGTCCCAGGGACGTGGAAACAGCTTGGCCAGATGCAGCACGAAATCACGGTTGTCGAAACGCAGCTCTCCACCGCCCAGATTGCCTCGTACCGCGCCGCTCACATTGCGAATCGCCGGCACCCATTCATGCGCCGCGATACTGATCGCATCAAGATTGGCAGTGAAAGCCAGACGCTCGTCGCCACCCAGCGCAGGCTGGTAGTCGACTTGCAAATTGCGCAGCGTTCCGCTGGGCGCAAGGCCTTGCAGATATTCACTGGCCCGCTCCGGCAGCGGCATCATTGCATGGACAAGCTCAGCCACCGGGGCAACAGCGATGCGGTCAGCCAGCAGGTGCCAACTGTCTTTGGAAATGTCTTGCTTGGCTACCAGCGTCGTATCCCGCCAGCGACCTTCCTCGAAGGTAAAAGCCAACCCGTCAAGTTGAAGTCGATAGCCATCGCTCGCGTGATCCAGGTAGGCGTTGACCACCAGATCATTCATCTGCACCGGATCACGGGACAGCCGACCCAGCCGCAAAGCCGGTGCATTCAGCCGAGCCACCGCCCGGGACAAGCGGCGGTCGTGCCACTCGAACCACATCTCGCCTCCCGCCTGGAGTTTTGCGAGGTTCCAGCTGCCCGTCAGACTGGCCGGCAGCCAGTTGGCCCAATCACTTTGCGGCAGGCTGAGGTACAGTTCTGCTCTACTCCCCAGCCAGTCGTTCGACTGAGCCCACGCCTCGGCATGCAAGCTAAGGGGCTGACCGTCGGGCAGCAGAAGACGACCGTCCAGCCAAAGACGCTGTCCTTGGGTTCGCAACTGAAAGTTGGCATAGGTCAGGGTTAACGGTGCTTGATCGCGAGCCTCGACGGTAACTTGGCTGTCCAGCAGCCGCAGACGCCCGACGCTCTGCAACTGGGTGACCAGCTTCTGCAGATCCGGCGGCGGCTGATCGCCACGCTCGGGTAGCCCATCGACCCGCCATTGACCGTCAGCGGTTTGCACCAGACTGAGGTGAAGGCCGGCAAATTCCACGGCGTCCAGCTTCAGCTGTCGCGCCATGAGACTGCCTGGAACGTCAGGGACCAGTGCCAAGCGATCCAGCCGTACCGCCCCGTCGCCAACACCAAGCATCACGTTGTGCGCAACCAGCTCTGGAGATAAACCCTGCCAACGGCCTTCCAGCTCGCCGAGCGTAACCGGCACATTGAGCAGGTCGCGAGCGGCGTTCTGTACCTCGAGGCGATATTCAGCCGCCAGCGGCACCAACTGCCGGCCAAGGCTTACATAGAGCGCAAGCAATATCAGGCCCATTGCACCCAGCCAGAGACTGCGGCGCAATGCGGCGAGAACGAAAGCCAAGAGCCGACTCATACGGAAATGCCCCGCACACCTAGGCCCGAACGGTCAGGCTTGCCTCTCTTCAGAGCAGCACCACGTCGTACTGTTCCTGGGAGTACATGGTCTCGACCTGGAATTTGATCGAGCGGCCGATGAAGCTCTCAAGGTCGGCAACGTTGCCCGATTCCTCATCGAGCAGCCTGTCGATAACCTTCTGGTTCGCCAGTACCCGGTAACCTTCCGGCTGATAGGCGCGGGCCTCGCGTAGAATTTCGCGGAAGATCTCGTAGCAGACAGTCTCCGGGGTTTTCAACTTGCCCCGCCCCTGGCAACACATGCACGGCTCGCACAGCACCTGCTCAAGGCTTTCGCGGGTGCGTTTGCGGGTCATCTGCACCAGCCCAAGCTCGGTGATGCCAATGATGTTGGTTTTGGCGTGATCGCGCTCCAGCTGCTTTTCCAGCGTTCGCAGCACCTGGCGCCGATGCTCCTCGTCTTCCATGTCGATGAAATCGATGATGATGATTCCGCCGATATTACGCAGGCGTAGCTGCCGTGCAATCGCTGTCGCGGACTCGAGATTAGTCTTGAAAATGGTTTCTTCGAGGGTCCGATGACCGACGAAGGCGCCGGTGTTGACGTCGATGGTGGTCATCGCTTCGGCCGGGTCGATGATCAGATAACCGCCGGACTTGAGCATGACTTTACGCTCGAGCGCCTTCTGTATTTCGTCCTCCACGCTGTAAAGGTCGAAGATCGGCCGCTCGCCGGGGTAATGCTCAAGGTGCTCACCGAGCTCGGGCATCAGCTCGCCAACGAACTGGCTGACCTTCTGAAAGTTCTCCCGTGAGTCGATGCGAATCTTCTCGATCCGCGGATTGACCAGATCCCGCAGGGTGCGCATGGCCAGCGACAGGTCTTCATAGATGACCGAAGGCGCGCCAGCGGTTTTCATTTGCCCGTCGATCTGCTCCCACAGGCGGCGCAGGTAGCGGATGTCCATCAGGATTTCATCGCTGCCGGCACCTTCCGCTGCGGTACGCAGAATGAAACCGCCGGTTTCCTTGATACCTTCGGCCGCAACGCACTCAGCCACAACTTGCTTGAGGCGCTCACGCTCAGCTTCGTCCTCGATACGCAGTGAGATGCCGACATGGCTGGTCTTGGGCATGTACACGAGGTAGCGCGAAGGTATCGACAACTGAGTCGTCAGCCGCGCGCCCTTGGTGCCGATCGGATCCTTGGTAACCTGCACGACCAGCGCCTGTCCGTCATGGACCAGGGCGCTGATAGGTTCGACAGCGTTACCCTCGCGACTGGAAATCTCCGACGCATGGATGAAGGCTGCGCGCTCCAGTCCGATATCGACGAAAGCCGCCTGCATGCCAGGCAGTACCCGCACTATCTTGCCTTTGTAGATGTTGCCAACAATGCCCCGGCGCTGGGTGCGCTCGACGTGCACCTCCTGCAGAACGCCGTTTTCCACCACCGCCACCCGTGACTCCATGGGGGTGATGTTCATCAGGATTTCTTCGCTCATTATTGTTCTCGGCCGATGGCGGTGGGTATAGCAGCCGAAGCTGACGAGTTGCCTCGATTCTAACGGCATACGTCGCCAAGCCACAGGCTCTATACCGAGCTTTTACACCAGTAGGGAAGTCCGTATGCCTCGAGCAGCTGGGCTGTTTCACATAACGGCAGCCCGACTACGGCCGAATAGCTGCCTTCCATCGCACTGACGAAAACCGCGCCCCAGCCTTGAATTGCGTAACTGCCGGCCTTGTCCTGGGGTTCGCCACTGGCCCAGTACGCCTCGGCTTCATCGACACTGATCGAACGGAAGCGCACCCGACTGGTAACCAGACGCACCTCGCAACCCGAGTTGTTCGCTATCGCAACGGCAGTCATGACCCGGTGCTCACGTCCGGATAATGCCTTCAACATTGCCAGCGCATCGGCCTTGTCGACTGGTTTACCCAGGATTCGCTGATCCAGTACGACCGTGGTGTCTGCACCCAGTACACAGGCCGAGCCGTCGCTGACGAGTGACAGGCCGGCCAAGGCCTTCTCCAGCGCCAAGCGCTGAACATAGTCGTCGGGCGTTTCCGCCGCACTGGGCGTTTCGTCGATGGAAACAGAAAGAAGGGAGAATGGGACGCCGATCTGGGTCAGCAATTCACGGCGTCGTGGCGACGCCGAGGCGAGAAACAAAGTGGACATGCCGGCTCCTTGGTGGGCGAGCGCAGCAGATTCACACATCCGGACAACGACCGAAAGCCGTCCAGCGTGGACGGAAGGCTCAGTAAACGTTGAAGCGCCGCCGCGCCCATTCCAGCCCGACGAAAACCCAAGGCCAGAAGAGTGCACTCACCGGCACGGGGACGAGGAACAACAGTGTCGGTGGACGATTTCCGGTCAGGGTGTTGAGCCACAACTGCACCAGTTGCCCGATGCCGAGGATCACCAGCAGCACCAAACTCTGCTGCAGCAACGGGAACATGCGTAGGCGCTGCTGCAGGCTCAGCACCAGAAAGATAATCAGCAGCAGCGGCAGGCCGTTCTGCCCAAGTAGGGTCCCGGACAGCACGTCCAGCATCAGCCCAAAGAAAAACGCCGCCGCCATGCCGCCGCGATGAGGCAGGGCAATTGCCCAGTAGGCGATGAACATACCGAGCCAGAGCGGACGTGCCAGGCCGAAGCTCTGGGGCATGGGGGCTACGCTGAGCAGCAGCGCCAACAACAGCGACAGCCAGATAACCCAACCGTTGTTTGAACGACCGTGGATCATGGTCGTTCCTCCGGTTCCGGCGCTGTCGTCGGCGCATCGGTCGCTGTTGATGCGGCGGGCTCGACGGAGGCCGGCAAATCTGATGCAGGACTTTCGGCAGCCTCCCCCTCTTCTGCCTGGCGGTCGGCGGATTCCTGGGCCTGGGCAGCAGCAGTGGCCCGCTCTTCAGGTGTTCTCGAGTCACTGAACACCAGCAGCAGGTAGCGGCTGCGGTTGAGCATGGCGGTGGGAATGGCACGAACGATCAGGAAGGGCTGACCGGAGCCCCGCACCACCTCAGTAACCTGGGCAACCGGATAGCCACTGGGAAAGCGCTGCCCCAAACCGGAACTGACCAGAAGATCGCCTTCCTTGATGTCTGCCGTTTCGGCGACATGGCGCAGTTCCAGATAGTCGGGGCTGCCCGTACCGACCGCAATGGCGCGCAATCCGTTGCGATTGACCTGCACCGGGATGCTATGCGTCACATCCGTCAGCAGCAGCACGCGTGCGGCATAGGGAATGACCTCAACGACTTGCCCCATCAGCCCGCTGGCATCAAGCACTGGCTGGCCTAGAAACACGCCGTCGCGCTCACCCTTGTCGATCAGGATGCGATGCGTGAACGGGTTCGGGTCCAGGCCGATCAGCTCACTGACGATTACCTTGTCATCAACCAGCGCGGCAGAATTGAGCAGCTCGCGCAGGCGCACGTTCTGCTCCGTCAGCATCGCGAGCTTTTGCAGACGCCGCTGCATGAGCAATGCTTCGGCCTTCAGCTTTTCGTTTTCGGCCACCAGGCTGGTGCTGCTGCTGATCTGCTCGGTGGCGCGCTGCCAAGTGCGCACCGGCAGATCGGCAAGCCAATAGAAGGGGGTGAGAACCAACCCCATCTGACTGCGCAGTGGCTTCAAGGTATCGAAGCGCGCATCCACCACCATCAGCGCGACACAAAGCACAGCGAGCACCAGCAGGCGCACACCGAGCAGCGGTCCTTTTGCGAATAGTGGTTTGATGGAGGGATCCTCGCAGCTGCAGGCTTCAAACTAAACGAGACAAGCCGAGAGCAGAGCCTGCTGTCGGCTTGTCGCTTGGAGCTTACCGCTTCTAGGTCACTCGGTGGACAGCAGGTCCATGGCGTGACGGTCCATCATTTCCAGTGCGCGGCCGCCGCCACGCGCTACGCAGGTCAGCGGCTCTTCAGCGACGATGACCGGCAAACCGGTTTCCTGCGCCAGCAGCTTGTCCAGATCACGCAGCAGCGCGCCGCCGCCAGTCAGGACCAGACCACGCTCGGCGATATCGGAAGCGAGCTCTGGTGGTGATTGCTCCAGCGCACTCTTGACTGCCTGGACGATGGTGGCCAGGGACTCCTGCAGCGCTTCGAGAACCTCATTGGAATTGAGGGTGAAGCTACGCGGCACGCCTTCAGCCAGGTTGCGGCCACGGACGTCGACTTCACGGATGTCGCTGCTGGGAAAGGCGGTACCGATTTCCTGCTTGATGCGCTCGGCGGTGGACTCGCCGATCAGGCTGCCGTAATTACGGCGCACGTAGGTCACGATGGATTCGTCGAAACGGTCACCACCGACGCGAACGGATTCGGCGTAGACCACGCCATTCAGCGAAATCAGGGCAATTTCAGTGGTGCCCCCACCGATATCCACAACCATGGAGCCACGTGCTTCGTCTACTGGCAGACCGGCACCGATGGCGGCGGCCATGGGCTCTTCAATCAGGAACACTTCACGCGCGCCGGCGCCCAAAGCGGATTCGCGAATCGCACGACGCTCAACTTGAGTGGATTTGCAGGGAACGCAGATCAACACTCGGGGGCTGGGCTGCAGGAAGCTGTTTTCGTGAACCTTGTTGATGAAGTACTGAAGCATCTTTTCGCAGACGCTGAAATCGGCGATGACGCCATCTTTCATCGGGCGGATGGCGTTGATGTTACCCGGGGTACGACCAAGCATGCGTTTGGCGTCGGTGCCCACGGCGACAACACTCTTCTGGTTGCCATGGGTACGGATGGCAACGACTGAAGGCTCGTTCAGGACGATGCCGCGATCGCGCACATAAATAAGGGTATTGGCAGTGCCCAGGTCGATCGACAAATCGCTGGAAAACATGCCACGCAGTTTCTTGAACATGGGAAAAGGGCCCTGGGGCAAACGCGTGGGGAAAAAAGTGCCGCAAACTCTAACAATGGTGCGAAGTTAGGGCAAGGCGAGAGTCCGCGGTTATCGGGGCATACGTGAGCCACTGCGCGAAATACAGCCATCCCTGAAAAACCCCGCAAGCCGCAGCTGCGCTACCGAGAAGCCCCTCAGGCATGTAAGATTAACGGCTTTTCCGGGCTCGAATGCCCACCGCTGCGACTCGAACCCGCCGCCACTCGCCGCGCTTTGCCGACGAAAGGCACCCGACTCGCTTCCCGCTGGAGAATTCCGATGGCGCTTGAACGCTCCGAGGTGGAAAAGATCGCTCATCTGGCCCGCCTGGGTCTGAATGAAGACGACCTGCCCCGCACCACCGAGACCTTGAACAACATCCTCGGCCTGATCGATCGCATGCAGGCCGTGGACACCACTGGCATCGAGCCTCTGGCCCACCCGCTGGAGACCAGCCAACGCCTGCGCGCCGACACGGTCACCGAAACCAACCAGCGCGATGCTTACCAGGCCATTGCCCCGGCCGTGGAAGATGGCCTGTACCTGGTTCCAAAGGTGATCGAGTAATGAAGGACGCCGACATGCATCAATTGACCCTTGCAGAGATTACTCGCGCACTGGCTGCTAAACAGTTCTCGGCCGAAGAGCTGACCCGCTCGCTGCTGACCCGCATCCAGCAGCTCGACCCACAGCTCAACAGCTTTATCACCGTCACCGAAGAGCAGGCCATCGCCCAGGCCAAGGCCGCCGACGCACGCCGCGCCAAGGGTGAAAATGGTGCGCTGCTAGGTGCGCCTATCGGTCACAAGGACTTGTTCTGCACGCAGGGCATTCGCACCAGCTGCGGCTCGAAGATTCTCGACAATTTCCAAGCACCCTACGACGCCACCGTCGTTGAACGGCTTTCTGCCGCTGGCGCGGTCTCGTTGGGCAAGCTGAACATGGACGAATTCGCCATGGGCTCGGCTAACGAGTCGAGCTACTACGGCGCAGTGAAGAACCCCTGGGACAGGAGCCGCGTACCGGGCGGCTCGTCCGGCGGTTCCGCAGCAGCCGTCGCGGCGCGCCTCTTACCTGCCGCCACCGGCAGCGATACTGGCGGATCGATCCGCCAACCAGCGGCGCTGACCAACCTGACGGGGCTCAAGCCCACCTACGGCCGCGTTTCGCGCTGGGGCATGATTGCCTACGCCTCCAGCCTCGACCAGGGCGGCCCGATTGCCCGCACGGCTGAAGACTGCGCCCTGATGCTGGGCGCCATGGCCGGTTTCGACCCGAAGGATTCGACCAGCGTCGATCAGCCACTGGATGACTATCTAGCCTCGCTGGACAAGCCACTCTCTGGGCTGCGTATCGGCCTGCCGAAGGAGTATTTCGGAAACGGTTTGGACGCCAAGATCGCGGATGCAGTGATGGCGGCAGTCGAGGAGTTGAAAAAGCTCGGCGCCACGGTGAAGGAAATCAGCCTGCCAAACATGCAGCACGCGATCCCTTCCTATTATGTGATCGCCCCGGCCGAGGCCTCTTCGAACCTGTCACGCTTCGACGGTGTGCGCTTCGGCTACCGCTGCGAGAACCCCGTAGACCTGACCGACCTCTACAAGCGGTCCCGTGCCGAAGGCTTCGGCGACGAAGTCCGCCGTCGGATCATGGTCGGCACCTATGCGCTGTCCGCGGGTTATTACGACGCCTACTACCTCAAAGCGCAGAAAATTCGCCGACTGATCAAGAACGACTTCGTCAGCGCCTTCGACGAAGTCGACGTCATCCTCGGCCCGACCACACCGAATCTGGCCTGGAAGCTTGGCGAGAAGAACAACGACCCGGTCTCGGCCTACCTCGAAGACATCTACACCATCACCGCCAACCTGGCCGGCATCCCGGGCCTCTCCATGCCAGCCGGTTTCATCGACGGCTTACCGGTAGGTGTGCAGCTGCTGGCCCCGTACTTCCAGGAAGGTCGCCTGCTCAACGTCGCTCATCAGTACCAGCAGGTCACCGAGTGGCACAAACAAGCACCGAGCGGATTCTGAGGACGAAAAACATGCAATGGGAAACCGTCATCGGGCTGGAAATCCACGCTCAGCTCGCCACTCAGTCGAAGATCTTTTCGGGCAGCGCCACCACCTTTGGTGCTGAGCCCAACACCCAGGCCAGCCTGGTCGACCTCGGCATGCCCGGCACCCTGCCGGTGTTAAACGCCGAAGCCGTGCGCATGGCTTGCAAGTTCGGTTTGGCGATTGATGCCGAGATCGCTGACAAGAACGTCTTCGCGCGCAAGAACTACTTCTACCCGGACCTTCCCAAGGGCTACCAGACCAGCCAGATGGATCACCCGATCGTCGGCAAAGGCCATCTGGACATCACCCTGGAAGACGGCAGCACCCGCCGCATTGGCATCACTCGCGCGCACTTGGAAGAGGACGCCGGCAAAAGCCTGCACGAAGACTTCCAGGGCATGAGCGGTATCGACCTCAACCGTGCCGGCACGCCGCTGCTGGAAATCGTTTCCGAGCCGGACATCCGCTCAGCCAAGGAAGCGGTGGCCTACGTCAAGGCGATCCACGCCCTGGTGCGCTACCTCGGCATCTGTGATGGCAACATGGCCGAAGGTTCGCTGCGCTGCGACTGCAACGTATCGGTACGCCCCAAAGGCCAGACCGAGTTCGGTACCCGCGCCGAGATCAAGAACGTCAACTCCTTCCGCTTTATCGAGAAGGCGATCAACCACGAGGTCCAGCGCCAGATCGAACTGATCGAGGACGGCGGCAAGGTGGTGCAGGAAACCCGCCTGTACGACCCGAACAAGGACGAGACGCGCTCCATGCGCAGCAAGGAAGAAGCCAACGACTACCGTTACTTCCCCTGTCCCGACCTGCTGCCAGTGGTAATCGAACAGAGCTTTCTCGACGAAGTGCGCGCCAGCCTGCCGGAATTGCCGGTCGAGAAGCGCGAGCGCTTCGAGCGCGAGTTCGGCCTGTCCGCCTACGACGCTGACGTACTGGCTGCCAGCCGTGAGATGGCCGATTACTTCGAAGCTGTGCAAAGGGTTTGCGGCGACGCCAAGCTGGCTGCCAACTGGGTAATGGGCGAGCTGTCGAGCCTGCTCAACAAGGACAACCTGGCTATTGAGCAGTCGCCGGTTTCCGCCGAGCAACTGGGTGGCATGATTCAGCGCATCAAGGACAACACCATCAGCGGCAAGATCGCCAAGATGGTCTTCGAAGCGATGGCGGCTGGCGAAGGCTCGGCTGATGAGATCATCGAAAAGAAGGGCCTCAAGCAGGTCACCGACACTGGCGCGATCGAGAAGATGCTGGATGAAGTTCTGGCTGCCAATGCTGAGCAGGTCGAACAGTACCGCGCCAGTGACGAAGCCAAGCGCGGCAAGATGTTTGGTTTCTTCGTTGGGCAAGCCATGAAGGCCTCGAAAGGCAAAGCCAACCCCGCTCAGGTCAACCAATTGCTCAAGAGCAAGCTGGAAGGCTGACCGATACGGGCCCGACAGGGCCCGTTCCTTTACTGAAGCCAACCTCGCCCGCAACAGCTTCATGAGCGAGTGAACGGCCGCGCCCATCGACGATCCAACACTGACGAGATTGAACCCGTAACCGCAGCCTGATCCGTTCAGGAAGGATTGCTTATGCAAACCCGAATGCTGACCGCCCCGATCCTGCTCGCCCTCGCCGCTGGTTGTTCCGAGTCGCCAGAGGCGGATGCCACCGAAAGCACCGTTGTCCAGAAAGGCAAGGCGTCGTACTACGCTCGCAGTTTTCAAGGCAAGGAAACCGCAAGCGGCGAAACCTTCAACCAGAACGAGCTGGTGGCCGCACACAAGACGCTTCCCTTCGACACTCGCGTGGAAGTCACCAACCTGGAGAACGGCAAGCAAGTCACCGTACGCATCAATGATCGCGGGCCTTTCAAACCGGGCCGGATCATCGATCTCTCACGAGTGGCGGCGAATCGAATCGATCTGCTCGAAGACGGTATCGCGCCAGTAAGGATCGAAACACTGGACTGATTGCCGAACTGCTTTCTAAGGAACACTGATGAGTTTGATGACCCTGGCCTACCTGATCGGCGGCCTGGTGCTGCTGGTTGCTGGCGCCGAAGCGCTGGTACGAGGCGCCTCCAAACTGGCTGCACGCTTCGGCATTTCGCCACTGATCATTGGATTGACCGTCGTCGCGTTCGGTACCAGCGCACCTGAGACGGCGGTGAGCATCCAGGCCTCGCTGAACGGCAGCGGTGATATCGCCGTCGGCAATGTGATCGGCAGCAACATTGCCAACATCCTGCTCATCCTCGGTCTTTCGGCGCTGGTCGCGCCGTTGGTGGTGTCTCGACAATTGGTGCGCCTCGACGTACCCGTGATGATCGGCGCAGGCCTGCTGACCTTCGCGCTGGCGTGGAATGGCCGCATCAGCCAGCTTGACGGATTGATCCTGCTCGCATTGCTGCTGCTCTATACGGGTTTTCTGGTGATCGCCAGCAAGCGGGAAGCACGTGTTCAGCCTGACGAATTTCGGGACGAATACGGCCCAGACCGTAACGCCGAGCCGCTCGGCTGGGTGCTTCAACTGACCCTGGTGCTGGTCGGTCTGGGTTTGCTGATACTGGGTTCAAACCTGCTCATCGAGGGTGCGGTGGCTTTGGCTCGGACGCTGGGACTGTCGGAGCTGGTCATCGGCCTGACCGTAATCGCCGTTGGGACATCCATGCCCGAACTCGCGACCTCGCTGCTAGCGGTCTATCGCGGCGAACGCGACATCGCCGTGGGCAATATCGTAGGCAGTTGCATCTTCAACCTGCTGCTGGTGCTAGGTGCCGGTGCTGCGATTTCGCCTGAAGGCCTGTCCATTTCTCCCAATGCGCTGGCGTTCGATCTGCCCGTGATGCTTGCCGTGTTCGCCGCCTGCCTGCCGATCTTTTTCTCTGGTTACCGGATCAACCGCTGGGAAGGCACGATGTTCTTTGGCTACTACGTCGCCTATACGCTTTACCTCATCATGTTTTCCACTGGCCTACCGGCGATCAACCTGCTGCGCCATGCAATGACTTGGTACGTATTGCCCTTGACCGCCATCACGCTTTTGGTGATCTTTCTGCGCGCTTGGAAACACCAGCGCTAAGTCCCTTCGTTTCCTGTCCCATTTGGAGTTACCCATCGTGTCCGCGATGACGTTTGTTTACTTGATAGCCGGTCTGGTACTGCTCGTGGCTGGAGCTGAGGTACTGGTCCGTGGCGCCGCAAAACTGGCCGCTCAGTTCGGTATCCCGCCGTTGATCATTGGCCTCACCGTGGTCGCTTTCGGCACCAGCGCACCGGAAACCGCAGTCAGCGTGCAGGCCGCCCTTAACGGCAGCGGTGACATCGCCATCGGCAACGTGCTCGGCAGCAACATCGCTAACGTTCTGCTGATTCTCGGCGTGACGTCGCTGGTCGCGCCGCTGATCGTCTCCCGCCAGCTGATTCGACTCGACGTGCCGATCATGATCGGGGCCAGCCTGGTCACCTACGCGCTGGCCTGGGATGGCTCGCTTAGCCGCCTTGACGGCACACTGCTGTTTTCTGCGGTGATCGCCTACACGGCGTTTCTGATCATCAGCAGCCGCCGCGCCACTGCAGCGGCCACAGCCGACGACGAGTTCGCCAAGGAGTTCGGCCTCGACGAAACACCCAAGCCTTACGCTTCTTTGATCAACGCCGGCCTGGTCGTTGCCGGCCTGGTTCTGCTGGTGACCGGCTCGAATTTCCTGGTGGAGGGCGCCGTGTCGCTGGCTCGCGCACTGGGGCTGTCGGAACTGGTCATCGGGCTGACCGTAATCGCCATCGGCACCTCGCTGCCGGAACTGGCCACCTCGATCCTCGCGGCCATACGCGGCGAGCGTGATATCGCAGTCGGCAACATCGTCGGCAGCAATATCTTCAACCTGCTCTGCGTGCTGGGGCTGGCCTCGCTGGTATCACCCAATGCGATTGGCGTGGCTGCCAATGCATTGGCTTTCGACTTCCCGGTCATGATCGCCGTCGCCCTGGCCTGCCTGCCGATCTTCTTTACCGGTTACGCCATTAATCGCTGGGAAGGTCTGCTTTTCGTCGCGTACTACGTCGCCTATACCGTCTATCTGGTGCTGATCAGCACCGGCCGGCCTTTGGCTGAGGTTTTCGGAGACGCGATGATCGGCTACGTAGTACCTCTGACCATGGTGACCTTGCTGGTGATCTCCGGTCGGGCCTGGAAGACCCAGCGCACCTGACGCACAGGGCCGGCTGGTCAGATCCAGCCGGCCCAGCCCAGCAGAAACAACCCGGCATTGATGGTCAGCGCCGCGCCGAGCGTGGTGATGACGATAATAGTCGCGGCCAGCTGGTGATTGGAGTTGACCGCACGCGCCATGACGAAGCTGGACGATGCTGTCGGGCAGCCGAAGTAAAGGAACAGAATGCCCAGCTCGGCGCCTCGAAAGCCGCATAGCCAGGCCCCCAGCGTTGCCAACGCAGGGAACCAGACCATCTTCATCAGGCTCGAGCTCATCGCCACGCTGCTGCTCTCGCGCAACACGGACATCGACAGCGTGCCGCCGATGCAGATCAGAGCCAGCGGCAGGGTCAGCTGAGCGAAATACTGCCCAGACGTCATCAGCCAGTCGGGCAATGCGATTTGCCAGTAGGCAAAAGGTAGCGCCGCTGTCACGCCGATGATCAAAGGGTTGCGCAAGATGCTGCGAACGATCGCGCCCGCATCGGCCTCCCCGTCCGGGCTATAGATGGCCAGTACCACGGCAGACAGGCTGTTGTACAAGAGGATCACCAGACCAGCCAGAACACCGCCGAGTGACAGCCCATAGTCCCCGTAGAGGCTGGTCGCCAAGGCCAGCCCCACTACACCGTTATTCCCGCGAAACGCGCCCTGAACATAGACGCCGCGATCGGCAACCGGACAGCGCCAGATCGCCCAGACCCACGCCAGTAGAAACCCACCCACCGTAGCGCCAACGTAGTAGATCAGCAGCCCTGGCTGCAGCGCAGCGTTCAGGTCCGCCTTGATGACCGATAGGAACAGCAGGGTTGGCATCGTAGCCTTGAACACCAGTGTCGATGCGGTATGGATGAACGTGGCGTCGATCAAGCGCAGGCGCATCAAGGCGACGCCGATAAACAGCATCACGAATACCGGAGCTGTGACGCTCAGGGTCTGCAGAACCACGGGCAACATGGCGAGGCTCGAGAACAAAAGTCAGAGGACGATACGATAACGACGATGCCGGATCGAGCCTTGGCAGGCTATCGATCCGGCATTGAAAGAACACTGCGCCAACAGCCTGAGCCATTGGCGCTGGGTGCGGTCAGCGCCGCACGGGGCGCTTCTGCAGTTTGCGCTGCAGCGTCCGCCGGTGCATGCCCAGCGCACGGGCAGTCGCGGAAATGTTGCCGTCGTGCTCGGCGAGCACGCGCTGAATGTGTTCCCACTGCAAACGGTCCACCGACATCGGGTTTTCCGGCACCAGCGTATCCAGATCGGCATGTTTGGACAGCAACGCAGCGAGCACATCGTCAGCGTCGGCGGGCTTGCACAGATAGTTGCAGGCCCCACGCTTGATCGCTTCCACAGCCGTGGCGATGCTCGAATATCCGGTCAGGATCAGCACCTTCATCTCAGGGTCCAGCTCGAGCAGCTTGGGCAGCAGCACCAGTCCGGAGTCGCCTTCCATCTTCAGGTCCAGCACGGCGTAGTCAGGCAGGTCCTGCTTAGCCATCTCCAGGCCCTCTTCCGCCGACCCGGCGATACTGACGTGCAGACCGCGGCGGCTCATGGCGCGTGCCATGACGCGAGTAAAGGTCGGATCGTCGTCTACCAGCAGCAGATGAGGCTGTTCTTCGCCTTCGTGCTGCAACTCTTCGGTCATGTTTGCATTCCTCGCGTAATGATCGCGTCTGGTCAGGCCCGTACCGAGCCGTGCGGCAGACGCAGCTCGGTCAGGGTGCCACCCTCTTCGTGATTGTAAAGCTTCACGGTGCCACCCGCGCGCGTAACGCTTGCCTGACTCAGGAAAAGGCCAAGACCAAATCCCTTGCCCTTGGTCGTGATAAACGGTCTGCCGATTTGCTCGGCAATGGCCAGCGGTACGCCAGCGCCGTGGTCACGGATGGTCAATCTGATCCACTGTGCGTCCCAGTCCAGCCGAATGTCCAGATTGTCCGGACTGGCATCGGTGGCGTTGTTCAGCAGATTGAGCAGCGATTGCCCCAGATCCGCCGGCGGCATCAGCCGCGGGGGCGTGCCCTTGCCGAGGCACTGGAAGCGATAGGTGGCTTCCGGATGCATCAGGTGCCAGCGCTGTAACACCAACTCGACCCATTCGCGGACGGTCTGCTCGACGATGGCCTGACGCCGATCGGCTTCGGCCGCACGGACCAACTGGCGCAGACTGTCCTTGCACAACTGGACCTGCGATTGCAGCAATGCCAGGTCCTCGCTGAGCTCGGCTGGCTCCTTGTAATCCTGACGCAACTCCTTGAGCAGCACACTCATGGTCGCCAGCGGCGTGCCCAGCTCATGAGCAGCACCGGCGGCCTGGGTCGCCACGGCCAACAGCTGTTGGTCGCGCATGCTTTCTTCACGACGCTGAGCCTGAAGCTGCTCCTGACGCCGCAGTTGTTCGGCCATGCGCGCTACGAAAAAAGTGATCAACGCCGCCGCCAGCGCGAAACTCAACCACATGCCATAGACCAGCAGCGTGGTGCGATCAACCGGCGGCACAATGACAGGGTCATACCAGACCAGCATCAAGGTGTACCCAGCAAGCGCGAGTCCGGACAAGGCCACCGAGTACAGCCATGGTAGCGTTGCCGCGGCAATGGTAAGCGGCACCAGATAGTAGGAAACGAATGGATTGGTCGAGCCGCCCGAGTAATACAACAGGGCGCTATGGATCAACAAATCGGTCGCCAGGTGTCCGGCATATTCAAGCTCTGTGACCGGCCAAGGCCCGCGAAGCCGCAATGCCGTACCCAGACAGATCAGCGCCGAAACACCAAGCGTGACCCCTAGATGAAACCACGGCAGACCGAACAGCTGGGTGGCGTAGGCAAGCCCTACCGCGCCTGCCTGGGCAGCCAGCACGAGGACGCGGATCAGGGTGAGCAGACGGAGGTTCTGGCGGCTGGCAGACAGCAGGTGAACGGATGCGTGCATGGGGTCTCCAAAGAAGTCGCGAGTATAACCAAGCCGCCCGAAACACAGCCTGTCTGCGGCAACGCGCCGCACGGAAAAACTGCGCACTCGCGAGCAAAGGGCTAAAGTCTTTGCGCCGCACCGCTGGTGCCTCGAATTCAGGAGCTCTCATGTTCGTTTCCGTTCCACGCAGCATCGCGCTGCTGGCCTGCATTGCCTGCCTCCCCGCCGTAGCGGATGAGCAACACTACAATCAGATTTCACTGCGCGCCGAGGCCAGCAGCGAGGTCGCCCAAGACCGCATGCATGTAACGCTGTTCACCGAGTCGCAGCATGAAGACCCGGCGCAGCTGGCAGCGCAGACCACCCGTGCAATGAATAAAGCGCTGCAACACGCCCGAAATTTCAAAGACGTCGAGGTCAGCCAAGGCAGCCGTAGCAGTTATCCGGTCTATGAGGAAAAGGGTCAAAAGATCACCGCCTGGCGTGAACGCGCCGAACTGCGCCTGGAAAGCGGAGACTTTGCCGCGATCTCGAAGCTCACCGGAGAGCTGATGCAAGACCTGCAGATGGGCGGCATGTCTTTCAGCGTGTCCGACTCGATCCGCCAGCAGAATGAAGACGCCCTGCTCAAGGACGCTGTAACCGCCTTCCGCGCCCGCGCACAGCTGGCCACCGAGGCGCTGGGTGGCAGCGATTACAAGATCGTCAGCCTGAACCTGAACAGCGGCGGGAATTACCGGCCCGAGATGATGCGCAGCGTCTCGATGAAGAGCATGGACGCCATGCCGACGCCCGATGTCGAAGCCGGCACTCGGCAGATCAGCATCAACGCCGATGGCGTGATCGAAGTTCAAATGCCCTGAAGCCATGCCACGCGGCCCGCAGCGGGCTGCGTCTCCAGCGATAAAACTCGCTCCATGCTTAGCATCGGTCAGCCAACGCTGACTGAACGCCTAAAAGGTCTAAATGAGCGAAAACAAAAACGCCGCGAACTTCGCGGCGTTTTGTATAAGCGCAGAGGCTTAGATGTAGAAGGCTTTCAATGGCGGGAAGCCGTTGAATTCCACCGCGCTGTAGCTGGTGGTGTAGGCACCGGTGGAGATCCAGTACATGCGATCGCCGATGGCCAGGTTCAGTGGCAAGCCGTACTTGTAGTTCTCATACATGATGTCGGCGCTGTCGCAGGTTGGACCGGCGATCACCACTTCTTCCATCTCGCCCTTCTTCTCCGTCCAGATCGGGAACTTGATGGCTTCGCCCATGGTTTCGATCAGGCCGGAGAACATGCCGACGTCGGTGTAGACCCAGCGCTCGACAGCTGTGCGCGACTTGCGCGCCACCAGCACCACTTCGCTGACCAGAATGCCCGCGTTGGCGATCAGCGAACGGCCCGGCTCAAGGATGATTTCCGGTAGCTCGTCGCCAAAGTCTTCCTTGAGAAAGCGGATGATTTCCTCAGCATAGGTTTCCAGGCTGTTGGTGCGAGTGATGTAGTTGGCCGGGAAGCCGCCACCCATGTTGATCATTTTCAGCTCGATGCCATCTTCTTCCTTCAATCGCTCGAAGATCACCTTGACCTTGGCAATCGCGGCGTCCCACACCGAGATATCACGCTGCTGCGAACCGACGTGGAAGGAGATGCCGTAGGGCTCCAGCTTCAGCTGACGGGCGAGGATCAGCAGGTCCATTGCCATGTCGGTCTGGCAGCCGAACTTGCGCGACAAGGGCCAATCGGCCGTGGTCGAACCTTCGGTGAGGATGCGGACGTAGACTTTCGAACCCGGGGCGGCCTTGGCGATGTTGCGCAGATCCGCTTCCGAGTCGGTGGCGAACATGCGCACGCCCTTGTCGTAGAAGTATCGGATGTCTTTGGCTTTCTTGATGGTGTTGCCGTAGCTGATGCGCTCCGGGCCGACACCACGGGACATGACCTTGTCCAGCTCGTAGATCGAGGCGATGTCGAAGCTCGAGCCCTTGTCACGCAGCAAGTCGATGATTTCAACCGCCGGGTTGGCCTTCACGGCGTAGTAGACCTTGGCGAATTCGAAACCGGCGCGCAGATCGTCGTACGCCTTGTCGATGGTTGCGGTGTCGATGACCACGAAAGGTGTTTCTTGCTGGTCAGCGAAGGCCTTCATTTTCTGGAAGGTAGAACGGGAATAGTAATCTTCGATCTTGATCGACATGCATGGCTCCAAATCGGGAAACGTAAAGTCGGATTAGGGGTGAGCAAGAACGCCTGATCAGTTTCCCCACTTTGGTTCGCCTACTTCCCAAGGCATGTCGCCGAGTATCACGGCCAAGTCGACGGCAACGGGTGCGGTGACCTGGTGAATCCTGATCTCTCGTCGTCAGTACTTGAGCCGGATGGATCGTTGCCAGCATGGACGTTCGGGCGCGAACTTTAGAACCACAGCTGTTTCAGATCAATGAAAAATCCGCACTCACTCCCTTTTTTATCGCTCTAGGCAAACCTACCGTATTCAAACCGACAGATACGCTGCGGGGATGTTCCATCCGTCTCGCCCCGCGGCGGCTGAGCGGGCTTCAGCCACGGCAGTCCTCCGGCGCCCTTTGCGCTATAATCACCGGCTTTTTCCGACACGCTTTCTATACCGGGACCGCCATGACCTCTCAGGCCGCCGAAGTCGCGAAGCGCCGCACCTTCGCCATCATTTCCCACCCCGACGCGGGCAAGACCACCATCACCGAAAAGCTGCTGCTGATGGGCAAGGCGATTGCCGTGGCGGGTACTGTGAAGTCGCGTAAATCCGACCGTCACGCGACCTCCGACTGGATGGAAATGGAAAAGCAGCGCGGCATCTCCATCACTACCTCGGTGATGCAGTTCCCCTACCGCGAGCACATGATCAACCTGCTCGACACCCCCGGCCACGAAGACTTCTCGGAAGACACCTACCGCACCCTGACCGCGGTGGATTCGGCGCTGATGGTCCTCGACGGCGGTAAGGGTGTCGAGCCACGCACCATCGCCCTGATGGACGTCTGCCGCCTGCGCGACACGCCCATCGTCAGCTTCATCAACAAGCTCGACCGCGACATCCGCGACCCCATCGAACTGCTCGACGAGATCGAGGCGGTCCTCAAGATCAAGGCCGCGCCCATCACCTGGCCGATCGGCTGCTACCGCGACTTCAAGGGCGTGTATCACCTCAAGGACGACTACATCATCGTCTACACGCCGGGCCACGGGCATGAACGCACCGACGTGAAGATCATCCAGAACCTCGACTCCGACGAAGCGCGCAAGCACATCGGCGACGAGTACGACCGCTTCGTCGAACAGCTTGAGCTGGTCCAGGGTGCCTGCCATGAATTCGATCAGGACGAGTTCATCAAGGGGCAACTGACCCCGGTGTTCTTTGGCACCGCGCTGGGCAACTTCGGTGTCGACCATGTACTCGATGCCGTGGTCGACTGGGCGCCGCGCCCGCTGCCGCGTGAAGCCAACGAGCGCGTGGTCGAGCCGGTCGAGGACAAGTTCACCGGCTTCGTCTTCAAGATCCAGGCGAACATGGACCCCAAACACCGCGACCGCATCGCCTTCATGCGCATCTGCTCGGGCAAGTATGAAAAAGGCATGAAGCTGCGTCACGCCCGCATCGGCAAGGACATCCGCATCGCCGACGCCCTGACCTTCTTCTCCAGCGAGCGTGAGCAGCTGGAAGAGGCCTGGGCTGGCGACATCATCGGCCTGCATAACCACGGCACCATCCAGATCGGTGACACCTTCACCGAAGGCGAAAACCTCGGCTTCACCGGCATTCCGCACTTTGCTCCCGAACTGTTCCGCCGTGTGCGCCTGAAGGACCCGCTCAAATCCAAGCAGCTGCGCCAGGGCCTGCAGGAACTGGCTGAGGAAGGCGCCACCCAGGTGTTCTTCCCCGAGCGCAACAACGACATCATCCTCGGCGCGGTCGGCGTGCTGCAGTTCGACGTCGTCGCCAGCCGCTTGAAGGAGGAATACAAGGTTGAGTGCGCTTACGAGGCAATCAACGTGTGGTCCGCGCGCTGGATCGAGTGTGATAACGAGAAGAAGCTGAAGGAATTCAGCGACAAGGCCTACGAGAACCTGGCGGTCGATGGTGGCGGTCACCTGACCTATCTCGCGCCGACTCGGGTGAATCTGAGCCTGATGGAAGAGCGCTGGCCGGATGTGAAATTCAGGGCGACGCGCGAGCATCATTGAGACCTGCCACACGAGCCGGCCAAAGTTGTTGGGCTATGTTCGCGTTTTCACATACGGAGAAACGGCATGCGTAGTCTTCTGCTCGGTCTTGCACTCCTCGCCCCCGCCGCTCAGGCAGGGGTGCTGATCAATAGCCCTTACTGGGTCGTTGCACTGACCTGCTCGAACAATCAGGGATGCTATGCCGCGAGCAACGGCAGCTATACCGGCTCACTGAACGGTGCACGGCGCTTCAATGATCAAACTCAGGCCACGAAGTTTCTGAACAGCCTAACGTCCAGCCTGCGGGATAAATCTCCACGCATGGAGCAGCACACAGAGCAGCAGTGTGTGGAGCCCAGCGGCAGCCGCCCCTATCAGGGGCGCCCGTGCTGAACTGTTCGCCTGACCCCGCACGTTCATCAAGCTGACTCGCAACTTTAGACTTGTGCAAACTATCTCCCTTCGCCCCATCGGGGTGGGAGGTATAAAGTTTTAGCGGACCATTCGTCCGACCCCACCACCGAAACGTAGTAACGGCACGGGTTCGCTAATCATCCTCCAAGGTAAACGCCACCACCGAATCCCCAATCTTCGTCCCGAACGACCCATGTCCGCCGGCCACTTGGACCACGTACTGCTTACCGGTCTGCTCGGACACATAGGTCATTGGCGTGGCCTGGCCGCCGGCTGGCAGGCGCGCTTTCCAGAGCTCTCTGCCGTTCTGCAGGTCATAGGCGCGAAGGTAGTAGTCCAGCGTACCGCTCATAAAAGCCACGCCACCTGCCGTCACGATGGGCCCACCGAGCGCGGGCGTGCCCACAGGAAACGGGAGGCCAAGCGGCGCGCTGTCGCGGCTGGTGCCGTTCTTGTGCATCCAGACCTTTTTCATGGTGCGCAGATCCACGGCGGTGACATAGCCCCACGGCGGGCTCTGGCAAGGCAGGCCCAACACGGATAGCAGAGGCTTCAGACTCACCATGTAAGGCGCACCGAGGTTGGGTTGCAGGCCGGTTTCGCCACCGCCGGTACGCGCCTCGGGATCGACCTCGCTGCGCTTGTACATCTTCGAGACGAATGCCAGGTAATTAGGCGCACCGAACAGCAATTGCCGGCTTGGATCGACCGCCACCGATGGCCAGTTGAAGGTACCGACGTTGCCTGGATAGATCAGCGAGCCCTTCTGAGAGGGCGGCGTGAAGTCGCCCTCATAGCGCAGCTGACGGAACTGGATGCGGCACATCATCTGATCCAGCGGCGTCCCGCCCCACATGTCCTTCTCGTACAGCGGCTCCTGCGGCGCATAGGTCAGCGCCGAGACCGGCTGAGTGGGCGCGGTGAAATCGCCATAATCGGTGCCTTGCGGAACAGGCACCTCGGTGACCGGCACGATGGGCTCACCGGTGCGGCGGTCTAGCACATACAGGTCGCCGCGCTTGGTCGGCTGGATGATGGCAGGCACTTTGCCTTCCGGCCGGTCGATGTCCACCAGCGTTGGCTGGGACGGAAGATCGCGGTCCCAGAGATCATGGTGAACGGTCTGGAACTCCCAGCGTACCTGGCCGGTTGCCAGGTCCAGCGCGACCAGGCTGTCGGTGAAGCGCTCGGCCTGCGCGGAACGCTCGATTGCCCACTGGTCCGGTGTCTGGTTGCCGGTAGGGATATAGACCAGACCGAGCGATTCGTCGGCCGTCGCAGTCGTCCACCAGTTCGGCGTGCTGCGCATGTAGGTTTCACCTGGCGGCAACGGCTCAGTGGCGTCCGGGTTGCCCGGATCGAAATTCCAGACCAAACGACCTGTGTTCACGTCGTAGGCCCGAACCACGCCGCCGGGCGAATCCACAGCGCCGTTATCGGTGACGGCACCGCCAATGATGACCAGCTTTTCCGTGACCACCGGCGGCGATGTCGGTAAATAAACGCCCAGCGCCCCTTCGCCCAGCCGCAGCTTCAGATCGACCACGCCGCCATTGCCGAAATCCTCACAGGGTTTTCCATCCTCGACGTCGAGGGCGACCAGCGTGGCATCGTTGGTGGGCAAGAACAGCCGACGCGCACAGCGAGCCGCGGGTTGATTTGACTGACCGCCATTCGTGGCTGCGGCGAGATAGCGGGCCCCATCGTGGTAGGCCAGACCACGGCAGGTCATGTGTTGGTAGTACCCGGCCTCGCGATTGATATTCGGGTCATAACGCCAGCGCTCTTCGCCGGTATCGGCATCAATGGCGATAGCGATGCTGTGCGGCGTGCAGATGAACAGGCTATTGCCCACCTTGAGCGGTGTGACCTCATAGGTGAATTCGCCCGGATCGTTCGGCCCCGGCAGGTCGCCGGTGTGGTATTCCCAGGCTTTAACCAAGTTGCCGACGTTATCCGGCGTGATCAGGTCAGCAGTGGAATAGCGGTCGCCCTGTTCCGATCCGCCGTACGAGGGCCATTCGCTATTCGAGCGACCGGCCTGGCCCTGTGGGTCCAGACCCTGCATCTGCGCATCGCTGAACTCGCCCGAGATCGAGTGGTAATCCTGCGTCAGCGAGTAGCCCGCCATCAGCGCACCGGCCAGCAAGCCGATCCCGAGCAAGCCGCTCGCGCCATCTCGCCAGACCAACCGGTCGCTGACGTAGCGATTGACAAAGGGCAGGATCAGCCAGAGGCCGAGGATGCACCAGAGATCGATCCGCGGCGCCAGCTGCCACCAGTCGAAACGCACCTCGTAAAGCGTCCACGCCAGGGTTGCCAGCAGCAACACCGCGTACAACCAGATCGCGGCACGGCGTCGTGCCAACAGCAAACCGGCCACCACCAGCAAGCCAATGCCAGCCAGCAGGTAGTACCAGGAGCCACCGAGCACGGCCAGGTATCCGCCCCCGCCTGTCATCAGCACACCCAGCACCAGAACGACGACGGCCGTCAGAGTGATCCGCAAGGGCCGCGGCCCATAATCGATGCTCATGTAACACGCTCCAGCCGGTTGGGTCTAAATCAAAAAGGCCGGTGAAACTTCCTGACACAAGTTTCGCCGGCCTTAAGTGGATGCGGCAGCAGGGCCTTTAGTTCAGCGGTTTCGGTCTGCCGATCAACTCGCCGCACTAACGGCAAGCGGCTGAGCTTCCGGCCGCTTGATCACCGCATAGATCACCCCGGTCACCAGGCTGCCCGCGAGGATCGCGACCAGGTACAACAGCGCATGATTGATGGCGTTAGGGATCAGCAGCACGAACAGCCCACCGTGAGGCGCCAGCAGCTTCGCGCCGAAGGCCATGGACAGCGCGCCGGTCAGCGCACCGCCGGCGATGCTGGCCGGGATCACCCGCAGCGGGTCTTTCGCCGCAAAGGGAATCGCGCCTTCGGAGATAAAACAGCAGCCCAGCACCAGCGCCGCTTTACCGGCTTCGCGTTCGGTCTGGGCAAACTTGCGTCGCGCAATCAGCGTGGCGATGCCCATACCGATTGGCGGCACCATGCCGGCGGCCATGGTGGCGGCCATCGGCGCGTAGCTTTGCGACGCGAGCAGCCCGACCGAGAAGGCGTATGCCGCCTTGTTCACCGGCCCACCGAGGTCGACGCACATCATGGTGCCGAGCAGCAGCCCGAGCAGGATGGCGTTGGATGTGCCCATGGTGTCGAGGAACTCGGTCAGGCCGGCGAGCAGCTTGGCCACTGGCGTGCCAACGATGTAGATCATCACCAGGCCAGTCACCAGGCTCGCCAGCAGCGGAATGATCAGGATCGGCTTCAGCGATTCGATACTGGCTGGCAAGGGAATCCAGCGACTGACAGCTTTGGCCGCGTAGCCGGCGACAAAGCCCGCAATGATGCCGCCGATGAAGCCGGCGCCGAGCGTGCCCGCCAGCAAACCGCCGATCATGCCGGGCGCAAGGCCGGGTCGGTCAGCGATGGAGTAGGCGATGTAGCCCGCCAAGAGCGGCACCATCAACTGGAAGGCCGTCTCGCCGCCGATCTTCATCAGCGCGGCGGCCAGCGTTCCCTCTTCCTTGAACGCCTCGATGCCGAAGACAAACGACAGCGCGATCAGCAGGCCGCCGGCGACGACCATCGGCAACATATAGGACACGCCGGTCAGCAGGTGCTTGTAGACGCCTGTCTTCTCACCTTTCTGTTCACCACCAGCATCACTCGTCGCAGTGCCACCGCTGAGTACAGCGCCTTCCTTCAGTGCGCGGTCCAGCGTTGCCTCGGGTTGCTTGAGCGCGACGCCGGTGCCGCAGCGATACACGCGCTTGCCGGCGAAGCGCGCCACGTCCACCTCGATATCCGCAGCGAGCAACACCACGTCGGCGTCCTCGATGGCCTGGGGTTCGAGCACGTTACGTGCGCCCACCGAGCCGCGCGTCTCGACCTGCAGGTCATAGCCTTTGCGGATGGCAGCCTGTTGCAGCGCTTCGGCTGCCATGAAGGTGTGCGCGACTCCGGTGGGGCAGGCGGTGATGGCGACCAGTTTGGGCTTGCCGGTGGCGGGCGTGGGCTCGGCATCATCTGCCGCCTGCAACTCGGTCGCCGCCTCGGCAGCGCCGCGCAGGAAGGCTTCCGGATCGAGCAATGCTTCGGATGGCGTGGACTGGGCGACGCGCTTGCCGACGAAGCGTTGCAGCGATAACGGACCGGTCTTTACCACGACGACCAGGTCGGCGTTGGCGATCTGTGCGGGAGTCAGTGGCGAGCCAATCGCCTTGGGGTCATGGACCTCCACGGCGGTCGACCAGCCCAGACGCTGGGCCGCCGCTTCAAGCAGGCGTGACGTCAGCACGCTGGTGACCATTCCGTTGGGGCAGGCCGTGACGATGAGAAGAT